>Ga0326727_10004669_pt1 | contig 40627 bp, 43 predicted proteins | sample MB2enrmetagenome_FD_207643 | JGI IMG/M metagenome (GOLD analysis project Ga0326727, IMG submission 207643) | Lab enriched peat soil microbial communities from McLean, Ithaca, NY, United States - MB29MY | ecosystem: Environmental > Terrestrial > Soil > Wetlands > Peat | place: USA: New York...
TGCCCTCTGACGACCGGTGCAGGAAATGTCTCGAATGTACCAATAATTACGATCGATCCCGTGGCCGATCACGCGGCCGGAGACTGGATCACCTTTACGGGAACCACGAACCTGGCAGCAGGGGAAAATCTCTCCCTTGCCGTAATGTCTTCTGATTTTAATCCTTGTGCAAAAACAGAAACTCCGCCTTCAGATGATTTGGTTGACCCTTGCAGCGGAGGGGTCACCGCTACTGTCGCAGTCAGCCCGGGGAACTGTGGCGCAAACACGTGGTCATGGACTGTCGATACCTCACAGCATGGTTTCCAGCCCGGCAGCCAGTACCTCCTTATCGTGACAGGACGACAGGATCAGGCGGTAAACACCACGCTCTTTACCCTTTTGGATTTGCTGAAGAGCTGACCGGCCAGCGGGTTTTTCTATTGCGGGGGTTTTGGGAGTATTTGGTCGGTAAAATACCCTCATTCACGCTCCGTTCAACTCCTCTCCACGCCGGAATGCCCGGATACCGGATTCCGCCATTTTCCTGCCCCGGATTCATCCACTTTTTCAGGACTATATCCCTGCAAAGCCTACACTTGTATGTCAAAGGGCGCCCCGAGACAGATAAGAAAAACAAAGGAAAGAGAGAAAATGGCAGACTTCACGCAGAACAGCGCAGTCAAGAGTGCGGTCCGCAAACTCGCGGAACCGTTTGAGGACGTAGATGCGTTCAACACGCTCATCCAGTCCGTCATCCTGAACAACCCGTTCGGGTGTGTATCGTATATGAGCTCGGGCGTCAACCACCCGCCCGTAGAAAAGTCAAAGGAGACCTACACGGCAAAATTCGTGTACCAGGGCAACGACGCAAAGAGTGTCGGGAGCAGCTCGGAGAGCTACAACACGGTTCCCGGCTACAAGGCCGGTATCGTAGCGGTCCTGGCAAACACCGCCAATGTCACGGCCCACGCGGGCGTCCCGGCCCATGACTCAGACCGGGACACCTTCTCCGCGACCCTGAAGTGCCACGCGGCGAACGGCGAGATCTTCATGGTGACGTTAGCCCGGCAGCAGGTATCGATCTCGTCCTACGAGGACGACTCCCTCCGGACTGTGATCGAGACCTGGGCAGATGGTGTTCCTGCCCTTGCCTAAGGTGGTCCCCATGGACAACGAGATCATCCTTGTCGGGGCCTTCCTCGGCACCGGGCTGCTCGCCTACGTGATCATCCCCGGCCTGCTCGTGATGTGGGACCGGGTGCTCGACCACATGGAAACCAGTGGAACGGAAAAGAAGTAAGAACGCCTGCCGGGGAAACCTCCCCCCGGCGGGACTCTTTTTTTGTGGACTTTTACAAACGATACGGGGACCAAGGAACATCCTCCCGGTAAAAAGCGTCTGGTTCATTACCCATGAGTGGGGAGATGGATGATAAGTACAGGTACTGCATTCCCCTTCACGAGGGAACGCGTGAACAGATCATGCAAACGAAATGGATCCTCCTGCTGGCTCTTGCGATCATCGTCGGGATCGTCGTTGTCATCCCGCTTCTTGCCCCGGGAGTAACACCTGCAGGTATCGTGCAGGATGGCCAGGCCACTGCGGGAGATGCCTTCATGCTGGTAAACCAGTCCGGGATTGCCCTCACCCTGTATAACGATGCCCTGGCCGCAAATCCGGGCGATCCCGTCCTGTTAAAAAAGAAAGCCGAGGCCCTGATAGAATCCGGACAGACCGGGGACGCTGAGCAGATCTACCAGCAGCTGCTTTCCCAGTGCCCCAATGACCCGGCAGTCCTCGTCCGTATGGGGGATTTCTCCTACTGGAACGGGGATTACCCTGGGGCGATCTCGTATTACGATACCGCGCTCTCGATCCAGCCGGAGAACGCACAGATCATGCTGCGGGACGGGGATGCCTGCCTCATGCTCGCCGTAACACAATACCAGGAACAGCATGCCGTCTTCCTCGATTCCCTGGACTCCTACCGGAAAGCGATGGATGAGTACGCGCAGGCGGAAAAGCTCGATCCCCGGCTCTCAGCGGTGGTCTCGGCCCGGACGCTGGCGGCTGACCAGTACGAGGCAGGCGGTGATGAGCAGGATCTCGTTGCCACACTCAAAGCATCCTCATAAGCGACCGGCATCTCCGGTGATTTTCCCCGGTACGTCTGCTCTTCGGACCACACCGGGATCCCTGCAGCTCGCTGGAGTACGATTGTAAGAGAGCCGGTCATAACCGTTTTTTATTTAATCCATATTGTAAAATTTACCATACTATTATATTCACTGCGGAATATCCACTATGTATGCCACCCAATCCACTTGCTACCCAGAATACCCCTCCGCTCCTCAAGGGGTTTGCCATCCGGGAGTACAAGAACCCCAATGGAGACGCAGTCGATGCACAGGCACTTTGGAACCTCCAGTACTCGCCCCCGGGCTCTACTGATGGCACGCCGTACAGTGCAGCCAATATCTACCGTCTCGCCCTGAAGGTGGAATATCCTCAGGGAATGGTTCTTCCCGGAACTTTTCCTCCGATGGTCTTTGCCATCTTCTACGCAGGGACCACGCGGGACGACGACACCCCGGTCCTGCCGCTGGTCTCGGCCGGCATCGGGCCGGCAGGAATCAGCCCCATTTACTCACAGGTATATGATAATAAAATGGCTGCAGTCAGGGATCAGTTCATGATCGAGATGCAGCAACAAAACCCTGATCCGGATTTAAAGAATTTCTATTACGGGTTCCTGCAGCTGGATTACCATTATCCTCAAATCACCTATGCACCCGGAATCCATACTATCGAGCTGATGCTGGGCTGGGGAACCGTGAAGGCACAGCCCGGTCACTGGACGGACCCCCTGACCTGCCAGTGGGATATTCCCTGACTTTCACCGGCGGCAGAGTAAGCGGGGACTGCACAGAAAAAGACCAAAACCGCGAAGGGAGAAAGAGGATCCCGCTTGCCTGCAGTTCGAACGAGGCAAGGACGAGGCCAATCGCAATGCCGTACATGCATAGCCTGGTCAGGACGTAGCGGCTGGGCGTCTGACGGGGCATATCCTCTTCCGGGCCGGGTTCCGCTGACATAGGGCCTGTCTGAATTTTTATTTTTATTTAAATTTCCCTATAAACCATAAAAGCCCCGTCATTTCGCCGGCACGGCAGGGAAACGCTTTTTCGCTTTCCTCCCGGGAACCGATGCACTGATCACCCGGGAATGCCAACAGGAAGTACTTATGAAGATCCTCTTCTGCGGCGAGGCCTTTCCCGAGGCACGCAGGCAGCTGGCCGCACTTCTGCCGGACGATGAGATCCTCGCCTTCCCTCCCGACAAGATCGGCGCTCACATCGCGGAGGCTGACGTGGTCGTGCCGCTCGTCAGCCGGGTAGATGAAGCATTCATCGGGAAGGGCACGTTCGGGTTTATCCAGCAGTACGGGGTAGGCCTGGAGACCGTTGACATCGGTGCGGCAACGAAAAACGGGGTGATGGTCGCGAGGATTCCAAGCGAAGAGTCCGGTAATGCCGCCTCGGTCGCCGAGCACGCGATCCTTCTCCTTCTCCTGCTCTCCCGGCGCTGGAACCAGATCGCCAAAGCCCGCGAGCAGGGCACAAAAGTGGCATGGGGATCGCCACCCGGCCAGGCGCTTCTCGGGAAAACGGTCTGCATCGTGGGCCTCGGTGGGGTCGGGAGGGAACTCGCCCGGCGGCTCGCCGGCTTTTCCGTTCGGATCACAACCGTGGACGACCACCCCGGCCGGACCGTGCCGGGCGTGGCAATCGCCCGTGCATACTCGCTTGCAGAGCTCCCCGTTGCACTTGCAGGGGCCGACTATGTCGCGCTCTGCATCAACTATACCCCGGACCGGTTCCACCTCATCGGCGCAGCGGAGATCGCTGCCATGAAAAAAGGAGTGTTTGTCGTTAACGTGGCCCGGGGCGGGCTCCTTGACCCGGATGCCCTGCTTGCCGCTTTAAGGAGCGGGCAGGTGGCGGGCGCCGGGCTCGATGTCTTCTGGGACGAGCCGGTCGACATGCACCACCCGATCTTTTTCGAAAACGTGATCGCCACCCCCCATATCGCCGGCGTCACGGACGTCTCGTACGAGGGCATCGCCCGGGCGTTCGCGGAGAACGTGAAGCGGTACGCGGCCGGGGAAAAGCCCCTGTACCTCGCCAATGCGCCCGCCCGGTTGAGGCCCCCGGGCCGGCGGACCGCCTGATCAGGAACCCTCCGACCCATATATCATGAGGTGATGATCATGCCAGAGACAAGCAACCCGAAAGTCCCGGACGATTTCGCCTTTGCCCACCGCGGGGCCATCCTGCTCATCGTGCTCGTCGGCCAGTTCATGGCGGTGATCGACAACAACATCGTGGCCATCGCGCTCCCGACGATAACGAGCGCCTTCCATGTCCCACTCGGCCAGTCCCAGTGGATAGCGACCGCATACATCATCACGATCATCGCCACCGTCCTCATCTTCGGGACGCTCTCCTCCTCCCTTGGCAAATCCCGGCTCTTCATCTCCGGTCTTCTCCTCTTTGTCGCGAGCTCCGCTGCCTGCGGGCTTGCCGGGTCCCTCCCGGTGCTCGTCGCCTCCCGGATCGTCCAGGGGATCGGGGCGGCGATGCTCCTGTCCATTTCCATGGCGATCATCATGCAGGTTTTTCCCGCCCATGAGCGGGGAAAGGCGCTCGGGTACGTAACAGCGACTATCGGCCTTGGCCTCATCATCGGGCCGGCGCTCGGGGGAATCCTTGTCGATGCCTTCGGCTGGCCGTTCATCTTCTTTGTCAATGTCCCCATTGGCATAGCCCTGCTCATCCCGGCAGTCCACTACCTCAGGCTGGGCGATACGAGCGGCAGCGCATCCCGGCTCGACTGGCCCGGCATCGTGCTCCTCATCACCCTGATGGCCGGCCTCGCCCTCTTCCTCAACGAGCTGGCAAACCCACCGGTGAATCTGACTTTTCTCACCGGGTACGCGGTTTTTTCCTGTGCCATGCTCGCCGCGTTCGTGACCCGGGAGCGAGCCGCAGCCTCCCCGCTCGTTGACCTCTCCATCTTCTCGGATCGGCGCTTCGTGCTCCCCGCCGCAAGCCTCATTCTCTACTTTGTCGCGACCTTCATCCTCCTCATCATCCTGCCGTTCTACTTCGAGGGGGTCATGGGATGGAAGCCGACGCAGGTGGGATTCATGGCTTTTGTTATGCCGGTTGCCATGATCGCAAGCGCCCCGGTCTGTGGGTGGGCGTACGATACGATCCCCTCGAAAAACTACCCTGCCGTGGGCGTGCTCGGTATGGGCGTTGCATTTCTTGCCTGCGGCTACGGGTTTGCCACCCAAGACATCCCATTCATCGTGGTCTCGCTCATCCTCGCCGGGCTCTGCCGGTCGGTTTTCCAGGGCCCCAACGTGATCGACATCATGGGCGCCCTGCCGTCGGACAAGGCAGGGATTGCATCGAGCATCCTCGTCACCCTGCAGGACCTCGGGATCATGCTCGGCGTCTCTGCGGGCAGTATCCTCCTTATCCTCCAGCTCGACAGCCTCGGGTACACCGGTGCCATCCTCGATGCGGGGCCCGTGGTGCTCCCGCCGATATTCGGGAATGCCCTGTACGCCGGCGGGCTCTGTTGCTTTGCGGCAGCCCTGCTCACGTACCGGAGATAACGGCAGGACCGGTTCCCTTTTTCCACGGTTCAGGAGAAAACCCTATCCCTTCGTGTGCAAGAGACTATCTCATGCCATCTCCCATGGTCGGACGGAAAATCGGTGTCGGTACGATCACCGCGCCGGACCCGGCGAACGTGAAGGGGACCCGGGTGGTCGGGATCTCCGGGTCGAGCCGGCAGGAACCGGGAATGTCCAAGTCGGAACGCCTGCTCAAGGAAGCGCTCGACCGGTGTGCGGCACTTGGGTGCGAGACGAAGTTTATCCGGTTAAAAGATCTCAAAATCCATGAGTGCGAGGGCAATTACTCCGAGAACCCGGAGTACTGCACCTATCCCTGCCAGTCCACAATGAAGTACGAGGACGATGAGATGGACAAGGTCTATGCAGCCGTCCTCGACAGCGATGTCCTCTTCCTCGCCACCCCGATCCGCTGGAACAACCACTCGGCCCTTGTCCAGAAATTTGTCGAACGGATGAACTGCATCGAGAACCAGTACTCGTGGTTCGGCAACCGGATGATCAAGAACAAGGTCGTGGGGCTCATCATCATCGGGCACGTAGACGGCATGCAGCACGTAGCAGGAAACCTCCTCAATTTCTTTGCATGGCTGGGTTTCCACAGCCCCGAGGTCTCGATCGCCTCGTGGGTCGGTGAAAACGATGAGGATACGACAAAGGACTGGGCGCAGATCGAAAAGAACCCGTACACCCGGGAAGATCTCGTCGATATGGTGAACAGCTCGCTGCGCCTTGCCTGCAGCCTGAGGCGGCAGGTCTGACGGCGCCTCGAAAAAACCGGCGGAATGACACCCCGCTCCACCGGTCCCCTTAACCCTGTTTTTCCGCTCCTGCAGATCCGGTATATTTTGCAGGATCTGCGCGAACTTTGTTGGAATAATAGCAGATTTTGCCGATTTTCCCGGTTTTATATCCCACCAGCCGGAATGATAACGGTAACAAGGGTAATGAAAAAATGGCACTTACTCCCGTACACCGGAACCGGATCTTTGCCGGGATCCTCATTCTTCTCGGGTTCTTGATCATCGCAACACCGTGGTTTATCTTCCCAATCTGCGAGATTGCCGATAAACAGAGCTCCATGCAGGGTATGCAGATGGGCACCGGAAGCGATCAGAGCTCGTCCATGACGGCCGGTACGCACATGACCTGCTGGTATACCGCAGAGGCTGAAACAGGGACCGGTGCACTGGCAGTCTTTGCCGGGCTGATCCTGCTTGTCCTGCCGGGCCGCGATGCACGCCAGGCTATCGGGGGCATCACGGTTGGTATCGGGGCGATTACCATCCTCCTCCCGACCGTCCTCATCGGGATGTGCACCGATCCTGATTCCCCGTGCAATATCGGGACAAAGCCTGCGCTCGTCCTCCTTGGCCTGCTTACTGCCGTTATCGGCCTCTGGCTGGTCACCGCCCGGGATACTGCACCCTGATACGGGAAGGACCCGCCCCGGCCCATGTCCTGGTTTATCGTAAAGAGCATCATCCGCCGCCCCGCACGGAACGGGGCGCTCATGTTTGCTTTTGCATTCATTGCCGCCAGCCTCTTTTCGGGGAGCTACCTGCTGTCGGGGGCCGGCGACAGCGTACAGTCCGGGATATCCCGGCTGGGGGCAGACCTGATCGTGGTGCCCGAAAACAGCACCGCGGAGAGCGAGGCAGTCCTCCTGCAGGGCTCGCCCTCGACCTTCTTCTTTGACTCGGGCGTCGTTGCCGGTATAGAAAATATCAGTGGGGTTGCAGCGGTCGAACCCCAGCTCTTTATTGCAACGCTCCCGGCCACCTGCTGCTCCATGTCAATCCAGCTCATCGCCATCGATCCGGCCCGGGACTTCACGATCACACCGTGGCTTGCTGACCGGCAGCAGCAACCTCTCGGCAAAGACGAGATTATCGTGGGAAGCAGCCTCCCGGCTCGCACAGGCACCACCCTCTTCTTCTACGGACACCCGTTTGTTGTTGCAGGAAAACTCGATCCCACCGGGACCGGCCTGGATATGTCGGTCTTTATCCGGACCGAAGATGCCTATACCATGGCAAACGAGTCAAAAGAGACTGCCGTAACCCCTCTCCAACTCCCACCTGATGCAGTCTCGGCAGTGCTTGTGAAGCTGGACGACCCGGCAGAGACCGCAAACATCTCCGCCCGCATTGCACGGGATGTGCCAGGGACCCGGGTGCTGAGCTCGTCAACCCTGGTGAGCACCGTCGCAGGCCAGCTCGCCGGCACCACCCGGCTCCTCAGCCTTGCCGCTGCGGTTGCAACGCTGGTCACCCTTCCCCTGGTAGCGCTTGTCTCGGCAATGGCAGTCCATGAGCGCCGCCGGGAGATCGGGGTGCTGCGGGCACTCGGGGCCACCCGGGTCACGGTCTTCCGGCTTGTCCTCGGGGAATTCCTCCTCGTGGCTGCCGCAGGGGCATTTCTTGGGATCCTTGTCTCCCTTGGCCTGCTGCTCCTTTTCGGGCGGGCCTTGGCGCTTGCGCTCGCCGTTCCCCTGGCCCTTCCGGGCCTCACCTCCCTTCTTCCTGCGGTCGGTACAGCCTTTGGCGCGACCGTTGCCGTGGGGGGCCTGGCGGCACTCTTCCCGGCGATACAGGCTACCCGGATGGAGCCGTACGAGGCCATGAGGAGCGGGGACATATGATCCAGGCAACGGGCCTGGTGAAATATTACCGGGACGGGGACCGGGAGGTCCGGCCGCTGGACGGCGTGGATTTCCGCTGTGAACGGGGCGAATTCGTACTCATCCTTGGCAGGTCGGGGAGCGGAAAGACCACCCTCCTCAATATCCTGGGCGGGCTTGCCCGGCCGGCGCAGGGGAGTGTCCGCGTTGACGGAAAAGAGATCCTTACCCTGCCGGATACTGAATGTGCTGCGCTCCGGTCCCGCACGATCGGGTTTGTCTTCCAGTTCCCGGGACTCGTCTCTACGCTCACGGCAGGTGAGAATGTGGTGCTCCCTTCCGATCTTGTCGGGGCAAAATCCGGCGAAGGTGACGCTGCACGGCGGGCAGCGCAGCTCCTGGAAGTAGTCGGGCTTGCGGGAAAAGCCGGCCGGTTCCCCTCCAGGCTCTCGGACGGCGAACTGAAAAGGACGGCCATTGCCCGTGCGCTCATGAACCGCCCCGCAGTCATCCTTGCCGATGAGCCTACGGCAGACCTTGATGCAGAGACAGAACGGAAGATCATGGAGCTGTTCTCCCGGATCAACCGGGAGGGGACAACGATCGTCATGGTCACCCACAATACCGATCTTATCCCCTACGCATCCCGGGTGCTCTGCATGGAGAACGGAAAGCTGAGCCCGGCCTGAAGGGACGGTAACAGGGATCGGGCACCAGACCGGGCAGGCTTGCCGGTAAAAAGGTAAACTGCGGGCAGGAATTGCCCGGATCCCATGCCCTTATTCCCGCCATTTCCAGAGATCTTAACCTGCGGGGGTTATGCAATGGGGTGGTGCGTCCACCGGACCCCGGAGTAAAAAGATGAGATTATCCTCTCTGCCGCCTCAGATCGTACCATGATACTTCCCTCCTCCCGTGCGGACTCCTTTACCGAATCCGTGATCCGGGAGATGACCCGGCTTGCGATTGCCCACAAGGCGATCAATCTTGCCCAGGGATTCCCCGATTTCCCCTGCCCGGACGAGCTCAAGAAGGCTGCCTGCGACGCCGTTAACGGGGACTACAACCAGTACGCGATCACGTGGGGTGCACAGGACTTCAGGCAGGCGATTGCACGGAAGGTAAAAGGCTACAACGGGATCGACGTTGACCCGGAAACTGAGGTCACGGTCACCTGCGGATCGACCGAAGCGATGATGGCTTCCATGATCGCGCTTGTTAACCCGGGGGACGAGGTGATCGTGCCCGAACCCTTCTACGAGAACTACGGGCCCGATGCCGTCATCTCCGGGGCCATCCCCTGCTATGTCCCGCTCGGTGACGGCGAGCCCCTTGACGAAGAAGCCTGGATATCGGCGTTTTCAAAGAAAACCCGGGCCGTCATCATCAACACCCCCAACAACCCGACCGGCAGGGTATTTTCCCGGGACGAACTCCGGTTCATCGCCGACCTCTGCATAGAACACGACGTGATCGCGATCACCGACGAGATCTACGAGCATATCCTCTATGACGGTCATCGCCATGTCTCGATCGGGTCGCTTCCCGGGATGGAAGACCGCACGGTCACCATCAACAGCCTCTCAAAGACCTACAGCGTAACCGGCTGGCGGGTGGGGTATGCGCTTGCCGATGCCCGGCTGACTGCACGCATCCGCAAGATCCACGATTTCCTCACGGTCGGTGCGCCGGCCCCGCTCCAGCACGCCGCAGTTGCCGCCCTTGACCTGCCCGCCTCCTATTACGACGACCTGGCCCGGGACTACGACCGCCGGCGGCGGATCCTGTACGAGGGCCTGAAAAAGGCGGGTTTTGACTGCCGTCTTCCCCAAGGTGCGTACTACATCTTCACGGATATTGCCGGCTTTGGGATGACCGATGTCGCGTTCGCCCGCCATCTCATCGAGTCCGCAGGGGTAGCGGCTGTGCCGGGCAGCTCGTTCTGCCATGCGGGAGGAGAGACCAAACTTCGGTTCACCTTCTCCAAGAAAGAAGAGACGCTCCGCGAGGCATGCCGGCGGCTGGAACAATTGGGGTAACTACTCCTGAAGGTACTCTCCTCATGGTTGAAACCGGGAAAAAGTGGACGGCCCGGTAACCCTTCACATCGTTGAGGATCTGGGCTGGTGAAGAAGATAACGAAACACCGAAAGAATCTCATCCGGGTCGTGCCGGACGGGCGAATGCACGGATAGATCTGGTGCCTCCGTACACCAGCTTCCGGTAGCGTTATGGGGACATTACGGTAACATTTGCCTGCATCGGCGTGTTTTTCCCGCTGGTACAAAAATGTACCTTATATTTCCTGTCCACGAGCGCCGCCCGGGGCGCAGGCACTGAGAGGCGCCACCTTGAAACTCCTGATGTTTGATACAAACGAATTCTGGTACAAGCCCTTTTCCAAGACCATTGAGACCGCACCGGATGCAGGACACGAAGAGCAATTTCCGGATTCACTGGTTATTTTCATCAATGTGGAAGCTGAAGATGAGGCCCGGAACGGCAAAGTGGTAAAAAAAACAGTGGACAACATCCTCTGGCTCGCAAAGAAGACCTCCCGGAACAGTGTCGTGCTCCATTCGTTTGCCCACCTCTCCGAGAGCAAGTCAAATCCTGAATACGCACAGGCCGCGCTCGCCGCAATTAAGGATGCCCTGACAGAGAAAGGACTTAAGGCTTCTGTCACGCCATTCGGGTATTTCCTCGAATTCCGGATCCACGTTCGGGGCGAATCCCTTGCAAAGGTGTGGAAGTCGGTATAGGGGGGGATCCTGAATGAAGATTGGCATTATCCTTGGCACAAACGATCCCGAAGTGGTATACAATGCCTTTCGTTTCGGGGTGCTGGCGCTCAGGAGCGGGCATCAGGTCCGGATATTCCTGATAAACCACGGTGTGGATATCGAGGATATTGAGTCCCCGGTATTTAATGTCCGTGAGCAGGTCTTCCTGTACACCAAAAAACAGGGCGAGATCCTTGCCTGCATGAAGAGCATGAAGGCCCATAACCGCACGGAAAGCGAGGTCTGCCGCCCCGGTTCCCTGGAGGACCTCCTGGCCCTGGTCACCGATTCCGACAGGGTGCTTTCGTTCGGGTAAGAATTGTGTGGTGCTGTTCGCATGAACGCACACACATGACGGTAAGCACGCCATCACCTCTCAGTGGTGATTACGCTCCTGACAGCGGATATACCCTGATCTCAAAAAGACGAAAAAACACATTCGTCAGGATAGATTCTTCTGGAGAAGGATGCGACCCTTTGAGGTGAGCCGGAGGAGGATGTCATTCGCGGCCGGCGAGCCCCCGTCAAGATAGTTTTTTGCGAGCAATTCGTGAATGTCCTTCCTGATCACCCGTTCGCTGTTGTACGTTATCAGCCGGTTGACCACGTGGCGGATGGGGCATCCCTGCTGTTCAGCGACAGCCCGGAGGATCCCGATATGCAGGGTTCCGGGAATGAATACCCGGGGATTTTCGTATACGTTTGCGTCCATGGTTTGTCTTCCTGATTCTTTTGTCTTCTCAACCTTTCCCCGCAGGTGATGCTACACCGGGAAAACCGGTAACTATTTTCCTGGTTATCCGGGGTTATTGGTGAGGCTCTGGTACGTTTACGGTGAGGACAGACTACGGTTCGAGGTGAAAATCAGTCGCTCCTCACCGTAAACGCGGACAGAACTAAAGGGTTCCGCACACTGTTGGGGGGGTCAGGCCCATTCAAAGACGAAGTCTGTTGCCGTCTTTTTTATCCCCTTGATTTTGCGTACGTCCGGCAGGGTCTTTGTCACGATCTCCTCGAAACTCTTCCCTTCAACTGAGGCAATCAGATCCTGCGTTCCTGTGACGAATTCTGCGCTTTTTACTCCGCTGACCTTTTTCAGTGCAGCTTTTACCTCATTCTCTTTTCCTGTTTCCAGATCAATTTTCAGATAGGCTTTTGCCATGTGATTCAACTCCTTTGGTATACTTCTGCTGTGCCGTGCCAGGGATTCCTTCACGGCTGACGATTCTGACGTGAATCCCGTCAATCCTTCCCCCATCGTCTCATGGCAGAGGGATTGACCCTCTTTGGGGGGTGTGCCGGGATTCTTCAAAATCCTCAGACAACCTTATCCGCATGCAAGTTATTTACCAGTAGAGAAATCCGCAAATATCGCCCTGATTGATTTAAAACCCACTTTAATGCGGCAGAAATGGCCAGGCATGCCCGCCATTGCAGGGGGTTTCCTCTTCCCCGTGCACCGGCATCAGCACGATTTTTCCCAAAAAAAGGATCAGAGCGGCTTGTCCGTGATGGTGATCCCCGCCGCGACCATCCGCTCGCGGATCAGGTCCGCAACCGCGAACTGCTTTTGTGCCCGCAGTTCCGCCCGGATTTCATGGAGGACACTCAGTGGGGCACTTGTCTCCTTCAGGAAATTGATCCCGAGGATCTGCCCGTATTCCCTGAGTGCCTCAAGGTCCCCGCTTCCCGCGAGTTTCTGGATCGCCGCGAGGGCCATGGGCGTATTGAGGTCAGATTCCATAGCCTCAATAAAGGCCCTCCGCCCCTCCGCATCGGCCCCTTTGTCTTGTCTCGCAATTGCCCGGATATGGTCGAGCCCCTTTGCGGCGTTCGCTAATCCTTCATCGGTTGCCTGGAGCGGGGACCGGTAGTGGGAGAGGAGGATGAAATACCTCAGGACATCCCTGTTCCAGGTTTTGAGCGCATCCCGGATCGTAATGAAGTTCCCGAGAGATTTTGACATCTTCTCGCCTTTCACCGTGAGAAATCCCGTGTGCATCCAGTACCGTACCATCGGGTGTTTCCCCTCCAACGACTCCATCTGCGCGATCTCAGCCTCGTGGTGGGGGAAGATCAGGTCAAGGCCACCGCCGTGGATATCGTACTGCTGGCCGAAATATTTCTCGGAGATCGCCGTGTCCTCGATGTGCCACCCGGGCCTGCCCCGTCCCCATGGCGAGTCCCAAGTGTACTCGCCGAATTCGCCCAGTTTCCAGAGCGCGAAGTCCAGCGGGTTATGCTTGGTGACATCGGAAACGCGGCTGACCCGCTTTGCACGTTCCTGCCCCGAAAGTTCCCCGTTATGCCCGAACGTATCGAGATTAAAGTAGACCCCGGACTCGGTGACGTAAGCCACCTCTTTTTCGATGAGGCGCCTGACCTGTCCGATGATCTCCGTGATGTGGGTTGTAGCCCGGGCATAGTAACTGACAGCGTCTATCCCGAGGCTCTGCATGTCCCTGAGGTACTCGACCTCGAACTTCCTGGCAAGGGTGCTCTGGGATGTGCCTTCCTCGCGTGCACGGTTGATGATCTTGTCGTCAACGTCCGTGATATTCTGGAGGTAGAACACCTCTTTTCCGGTCCACCGGAGGTACTTTACAAGCACGTCAAAGACCACGTAGGTCCGGGCATGACCCAGGTGCGAATAGTCATAGACCGTCGGACCGCAGACAAAGAGCGCGATCCGGTCCGGGTGAAGGGTTTCGAGCGGCTCAACGGTCCGTGATAAGGTGCTGTACAGTTCCATAACGATAATCCCCTGGTTTTCTAAACGCCGGCGGAGGGAGTCGAACCCCCAGGCATTCGCTTTGCAGGCGAAGGCATTAACCGCTCTGCCACACCGGCTCATATCTTTTTTCTTTTTTTTCCGTAGTGCTGTTCTTTTCTCCGGACCTGAAAGGAGATCCGGTACAGGTCAATTCTGTTGTTTACTTCATCAGCTTTTCTCCCTTACTTCCTACATCCCCGGGTGCCGGGGTACATCAGGGGGACACCATTCCTCCGCCACATGTTCATGATCCGGTCTCCCCAAACGCCTGATCGAGGTCCGCGATGAGATCCCCGGTGTTCTCAATGCCTACGGATACCCGGATGAGCGCGTCCGTTACCCCCACCTTCTCCCGTTCCGCTTTCGGAACCGAGGCATGGGTCATCGTCGCCGGGTGCTCAATGAGCGATTCAACCCCCCCGAGGCTTTCGGCAAGAGAGAAGAGCCGTAGCGAGCGCAGGAACCTGAGCGCCGCCCGTTTCCCTCCCCTGATCTCAAAGGAGAGCATGCCGGAGAATCCCTCCATCTGTTTTTTTGCCAATGCATGCTGGGGATGCGATGGGAGCCCCGGATAATAAACAGCGCTGACTTTTTTGTGACCTTCGAGGTACCGGGCGACGGCAATGGCGTTTTTCTGGTGTTGCTCCATCCGCAGGGCGAGCGTCTTGATACCCCGGGCGACAAGGAAACTGTCGAACGGCGAGAGGATAGCGCCTGCGGCATTCTGGTTATACCGGATCCTCCGGTACAGTGCTTCATCGGAAAGCATCACTGCCCCGCCCACCGAGTCGGAATGACCGTTGATATACTTGGTCGTGCTGTGGACGACGATATCCGCACCGAGCGTGAGCGGGTGCTGGAAGAACGGGCTCGCAAAGGTGTTATCGACAACCACGGGCACACCTGCATCATGGGCGATCCCGGCGATCTTTCGGATATCGCAGAGCCGGATCAAGGGGTTTGTCGGGGATTCCAGCCAGACCAAACGCGTAGTGTCCCGGAGTGCGGCCTTCACGTTCTCCGCGTCCCGTGCGTCCACGTAGGAGAATGTTATCCCGAAGTTCTCCTCGAACACGTGGCCAAAGAGCCTCCGGGTGCCCCCGTAGAGATCGTCGAACGCCACCACATGGTCGTCTTTTTTGAGCAGGGTCAGGGCCACGGTGGTCTCCGCCGCAAGACCGGACGCAAAGGCCAGCCCGAAGCGCGCGTTCTCGATCGCTGCCAGTTTCTGCTCGAGTGCACCGCGTGTCGGGTTCCCGCTCCGGGAATACTCGTAACCTCCCGTTGGTTTTGCCACGTCCCGGCGGGCGAACGTGGACGAGAGATGGATGGGAACCACGACATCCCCGGATCCTCCATCGGAAAGCACCGGTCCCTCACCCGCGTGTACTGCTGCAGTCTCGAATTTCATGTCAGATCACGTCCGCGAAACCGTTGTTTTTCATCCATTCATCGTTGAAGATCGTGGTGAGATAGTTGCGGCCGGTGTCCGGCAGCAGCACCACAAGGAGGTCGTCCTTTTTGAGGTTCTGCGCCACATGTGCAGCGGCAAAGACGGATGCGCCTGAGGTCCCCCCTGCAAGGATCCCCTCCTCCCGCGCCAGTCTCCGCGTCATCCGGAACGCGTCGGCATCATTGACAACAACGATATCGTCCACGATGTCGAGATCCACGGTTGCCGGGATAAAATCCTCCCCGGTCCCCTCGACCTTGTACGGGTGGGACTCAGGGGGTGTCCCGTTGAACACGTGATGGTAGATCGAGCCTTCGGGGTCTACCCCGATGATTTTAATATCCGGGTTTTTTGCCTTGAGGTACCGCGCGGTGCCGGAGATCGTACCGCCTGTACCGATACCCGCGATGAAGTGAGTGATCTCCCCGTCGGTATCCTTCCAGATCTCCGGCCCGGTCGAGGCGAAATGGGCCGCCGGGTTGTTCGGGTTTGCGAACTGGTTGGGGACAAAGGATCCCGGCGTTGCCCGTGCCACTTTCTCTGCCACCTTGTAATAACTCCGCTCATCTTCGGGAGGTACGTTGGTCGGTGTCCGGATGACCTCTGCCCCATACGCCTTCAGAATGAGCTCCTTGTCTTTGCTCATCTTTTCGGGCATGGTAAAGACCATACGGTACCCCCGCGATGCCCCGATAATCGCAAGTCCCACCCCGGTGTTACCTGACGTCGGTTCGACCACGGTCCCTCCCGCATGGATCCGACCCTCCCGTTCGGCAGCAAGGAGCATCGCCTTTGCGATCCGGTCCTTGGCGCTTCCCCCCGGGTTGAAACTCTCCGTTTTTGCAAGGACGAGCGGTTGTGTCCCGGGGTGGAGCACCCGGTGGAGCCGGATAAGCGGGGTGCTGCCAATGGTATCTATAATATTTTCAGAGAATTTCACAGGTGGTCTCCCCTTGGGATGTATGGTATTGGTCGTCGGACACTACACGATGAAACGCAGGTATACTACAGAGCATCAGAGATCAGTTTTGATCTGTGCATTACTCCGGAAATCCGCGCGAAAGGATATTGCATCAGCGACGACACGGGAAAAAACTGCTGTGAAAAAAGGGAAAAGACCGGATGGACACCGCACGGTGCATGCTATTCTGCCGCATCAGCCGCATATCCGGGTTACGGGAAATCGTATTCATCCTCGGTCCTTCCTTTTACAATTCATTGCTGGATTAAAGTTCTCAATTGTGATGTATCTCAATGGTTCTGTGTTTATCCATAAAAGAGTTCAGATAGCGGTAAACAAGTAACACCAGCACCTTTTTTCGGGAACTGCGGGCTGACGGACAGGGAGATTAATGATCGGCGCTTGAGGATGCCGCGCCGTCCGGGCAAGGCCGATACAGACGGGCCCCCGGCAGGGAGACAAAAAACCCACTGGCCTTCGTGAACTAATTACGGTAAAAATTATGCGAGCCGGTCCTTTGCCAGCTGCGCTGCAGCCGACGCAAAGGCAATCTGGTTCTGGATACGGATCCCTTCCGAGAAGGATTCAATGGCTTCGGCACTGGATTTTCCCTCGCACCGGAACCCCAGTTCCGTGCAGGCCGGTATGATATGCCAGTACAGGACTTTCTGCCTGAACCGGGCGTTATCCCGGAAAAACCCGAATCCGGTCGTCCCTGAGGTCACAGCTGCTGCGCCTCCTGTGCTGCATATTCCTGAAAAACAGGGTTTGACGAGTAATCATAGAAATGCATGAGGCTGCAGACGGCATTCATGTGCGCACGGGCCCGGTTGAGCCGGCTGATCATCTGGCAGGTATCCAGGTACAGCTCTGCCAGTTCCTCTCTCGTGCCATACGATTCGTCCTCATGAAGGTTTGCCGCCTGCTGGAAGAAGAACCGGTCGTGCAGGTGCAGATGGTTCCGTGCCAGGGCAGCCACCCGGTCAAGCTCGTCAATTTCGGTGACGATGGTGGACAGGTTGGCGAGAATCTTCTGCCGGTACTCCCGGCGGGTCTCGCGGTCTACTGTGGTCTGCATGGTTAGTATACAGGTTACCGCGTATGCATATAAAGCATAATTTTGAGGCAAATATGGACTAAAATATGACCATGGAAGATATTTTGCTGAAGGAACGTATGCAGACATCACCCGGTTGTGCAGAACATTTATGTAGTGACACCCATGAGATACTAGTGACATTCACAATTGTGAACCCTATAATGTAATGGGGCTGATCCAGCCGTTTCCAAAAAACGGGCCGTCTCAGGTGCCATCCTTACCTGTCCGGCACGGGATACCCTGCGAATATCCCTGAACACATTCCTGCTCGTCGCGAGGGGGTGAATCATGGCAAAGCTGGTCTCTCTTATCTCAGGGGGCATTGACTCACCGGTTGCGGCATACCTCATGCTTCGCCGTGGTGTTGATCTTGTGGCTGTCCATATGGACAACCGCCCGTTTACCGATGAGAAAAACCTCAATAAAACACTACGTCTCATCCGTCACCTCCAGAACCTGACACAACGCCCGATCAGGACGTATGTGGTTCCCCATGGGCCCAATCATATCGCGTTTGCACGGAACTGTGAACGTCACCTGCACTGCCTGTTCTGCCGGAGGATGATGTACAGGATCGCGGAGCGGATCGCGCAGAAGGAAGGAGCTGACGGGATCCTTACCGGCGAGTCGCTGGGTCAGGTGGCAAGCCAGACCCTCCAGAATCTTATGGTGGAGAACCAGGTTATCAGGGTCCCGGTTGTCCGCCCTCTTATCGGCCTCGACAAGGTCGAGATCATCGAAATCGCCCGGAAGATCGGTACATACGAGATCTCCACGCTTCCGAGCCTCTGCTGTACTATCGTTCCCAAAAAGCCGTCAACAGCGGCCCGGGCCAGCGATCTCCACGACGAGGAACAAAAGATTGATCTCGGGGCGCTTATCGAAAAATCGCTGGGAGGGATGTATGTACTCGATCCTGAAGCCCTGTAAGACATCGGCCGCATTCGAGGCGATACCCCGCGATCGGCTCAGCCTTGATCTCGATCAGTGCGAAGAGATCCTCAGGAATGTCTGCACTATCGTTACGAATGCGGGGATTCTCCTGATCGTAAACGACCGGTGCGAGGTCTCGATCCATAAAGACGGGCGGCTTATCCTCAAGACCGATTCAAATGACCTTGCCGCAGAACAGGCCGCACGTATCGCCGGATGGCTGGAGGGAACACCTGCGTTACGGAAGCCCCCGCAGAGTACAAGGCCCGGGGAATAACTCTCTTCCAGGAACAGGCATTGGCAAAAAGGGGAGGACCGCCATCAGGAGGCGTCAGAGCCCGATATACCGGGCATAGACCGAACGGGCCTTAGCCTCGTCCCTGGTGCCCTGAATGATGGCCCTTCCGTCCCGGAACACCGTGATCGATTCTGCCCCTGACCGGAAGGTGAGCATGTACCTGGTACCCTGGACATCGCCGAGCCGCGAGAGCCGTTCGCCCAGCTCCTCAAGAGAGATCTCCATGGCTGCCGCCGGGGTGATCTGGATTGCATCTCTCCCGCAGAGGGAGGTAATCATCTCCCGGGAGGTGGCATCGAGAAAATCCATCCGGCCCTTCCCGCAGCACGGGCAGTCCGACCGGCGCCTGACTACCATCCGGTCGAATGTCTGTCTCCAGAGATCGGCGTGGATCAGGTATGCGGTCTCATCATCGACACCGAACCTGCCCGTGAGGATCTGAAATGCGAGGGTGCATTCGATAGAGGCGATAAAGGTGGGCACGGTATTCAGGATCCCGGCGATGTCACACGTCTGCAGCACGCCGGGTCCGGGGAGTTCCGGCACAAGGCACCGGAAGCAGGGTGTCTTCCCGGGCAGGATGGGCATCACCATACCCCCCGTCCCGACCGCCCCGGCATACACCCACGGGATGGTGTGCTTTACGCAGACGTCGTTTATGAGAAACCGGGTCTGGAGGTTGTCGGTTCCGTCCAGTATCACGTCCGCCCCGGCGAGGAGTTTCTCGGCATTGGTAACGTTGAGGTCCTTTGTCTGGGCGTCAATCCTCACCGAAGAGTTGATCTTCTGTAAAATCTCTGCTGCAGCAACGGCCTTCGGGCGGTTCAGGTCATCCTCGCTGTACAGGATCTGCCGCTGGAGGTTGTGGAGTTCCACCAGATCGCGGTCGATCAGGACGACCTCTCCAATCCCTGCCCGTACAAGAGTTGTTGCAACAGAGCTTCCCATGGCCCCCAGACCTACAATAACTGCCCGGCTCCCGGAAAGCCTGCGCTGCCCTTCCACCCCTATCTCGGGGAGCAGGCTCTGGCGGCAATAGCGATCCTGGCTTCCCGGCAGGGGAGCCGGAGGTATCCCGGCTGCAGTTCCCTCCTCGGCATTTGTTCTCACCACATCTGTTCTGCCTGACAAGAAACATCACCCGTAAACCGGTATTATATCGCACTGGCAAGTTTCCTGACCGTATCCACCAGGAGATCCGCATCTTCGATCGTATTGTAGCAGTGCAGGCTCGCCCGGACGGTCCCCTCCGGAAGGTTCAGGTGCTCCATGAGAGGCATACAGCAGTGGTGGCCCGACCGCACCATAATATTCGCCTCCCCGTCAAGCATGATGGCAACATCATGGGGGTTGAGCCCGTTGATGGCAAAGGAGATGACCCCGATCCGGTCTCCCTCCGATCCCGGTCCGAAAACCTGCACGTTTTCGATCCCGTTAAGGCCGTCGATAATGTGCCCGGTGATCTGCTGCTCATGGTGCCGGATATTGTCCATACCGAGTGCGTTCAGGTATTCGACGGCACGGGCAAGACCGATGGATCCGGCGATATTAGGGGTGCCTGCCTCGTAACGTTCATATCCGTCCGTAAGGGTGTATCCCGTGGCAGTGACCCGCTCCACGCTCCCCCCTCCCACGAGCAGGGGTTCCAGGCCGGGTTTCTTCATAAACAGGACTCCGGTGCCCGTGGGACCAAGCATCTTGTGCCCGGAAAAACAGAGGAAATCGCAGCCTAACTGCCCGACATCCACCGGTATGTGGGGTACTGACTGGGACCCGTCAACAAGGAGAAGCGCCCCGTAATCCTGGCAAATCCGCGCAAACTCGCGGATGGGCACGACGTTTCCAAGCACGTTGGAGGCCTGGGTGAGAGCAACCAGCCGGGTCTTCATGGAGATGATCGCTTCAAGGGCCGAGGGATCCACAGTGCCATCACTGCCCGGGGTTATCAGCCCGAGATCGATACCCTGCCGGTCACGGAGGCGCATCCAGGGAAGGAGATTGCTGTGGTGTTCGAGAAGTGTGGTAATGACCTGATCTCCTTTCTGCCACGGGAGTCCCGAGGCAACCATATTGATCGCCTCGGTGGAGTTACGGGTAAAAACAATCTCTCCCTCGTCTGCATGTATGAAATTCCTGACCTTTTCATGGGCATCCCGGTATTTTTGTGAGGCCTGCTGGGCAAGCCGGTGGACCCCCCGCCCGGAATTCGCCCGGAAGTCATGCTCGTACACAAGCATCGCTTCAAGGACCGGCTCCGGCGAAAGACTTGTCGCTGCACTGTCCAGGTAGCAGACTTTAGAGAGAAGCGGAAAATCCGCCCGGATATCATCGGGGATCATCGAACCCCGCCAATGGATTCTCACCGGGGATCACGAGAGAAAGTCTGTTCAGGACTGCCCGTATGTGTCCCCACCCGGGTACATTAACCATAATGTGTCCCGGTTTTCCTGTTTCAGGTATTGCCATTATAGAAGAATCCGAATTGTCTTTTCCTCATATCAGCATCATGAGCAGTTCTGCACCGGCATCCAGGCAATCTTGCACAGTTCAGTTTCCGGATTAACCATCAGGATATCCGGGGCCGGGTTTCCGAAGCAATGATACACTATGGGGGTTCACAATTGTTAATATTTTGTGTAAGGCCCGGTTTATGTAGTTTTTTCGCTTTCGGGAAAGCTGATAGATACAGTCTTCCCGAACGTTCTGGTGGATTATCAGGAATGCAACAATCACCCTGCTACCGGGTTCCTCCCGCCGGTGTCATCATCACGTTTCTGCCAGAAGTATCCATGTATCGGGTAAATTCGTCGGGAAAAAGAAGATTCTGCCCCGGGATGGTCAAACAGCTCTCCCGGGAATCAGGATGGAGGTGGTGTGTTGTGGTGCATGAGGCTTTTTTAATGTCGGTAGAGTGGCCATAACGGGTGAGATGAAGCCGTTTGACCCTGACAGGACGGGTGCGAAGATGTGAAATCAGGATATGATTCTCACGGACACATACCAGGGACTGCAGATCGTCCGCAGGTTCTGCGGCGTACGGTCAATGGTGCGCCTGGTCTGGTCAGCCCCGGAGGTGTACAGTACTGCCCGGAGCTCCGGATACCGCTGAGCCGTACCACCGGCCTTCCCGGCAGGATGCCGGCAGAGGACCGGACAGCACCGGGTACATCCGGGCCGGCCGCGAGCCCGGCGATATTCGCGTGGTGTGTGTTCATGGCTGTTTTCCTGTTCACTATTGTGAACACCAAAGTTAGGGCATGCAGGGTATTATACCCTGATTTTGCGTCATGTTTTGCCGCCAGATTCTTATCTTCCCGCGAGAATGGGATCAAAGAGTACAGGATCGGGAAGATGGTTTTTGCCGGAAACCAAGGTATAATATCTGACTCCGGACAATTAACAATTGTGAACTTCCGGGATCCCACCGGTTCGTGAGGGGAGATCCCGGATTCATGAAGGGAACAGTATGGCAAAAATCTATGATAATATCACGGCAACAATCGGCAACACCCCGCTCGTGCGGCTGAACCGCCTCCCCGGCGGTTCCGGTGCAACGGTGCTTGCCAAGCTTGAGTCATTCAACCCGATGAGCAGTGTCAAGGACCGGATCGGGGTTGCAATGCTTGACGAGGCTGAAAAGCGCGGGCTCATCAAAAAGGATACGGTCATTCTTGAACCAACAAGCGGCAACACCGGTGTTGCGCTTGCGTTCGTGAGTGCCGCCCGGGGATATAAGTTCACGCTGGTGATGCCGGAGACCATGAGCATCGAACGGCGGAAACTTGCAAAAGCATTCGGCGCAGAGATCGTGCTGACTCCCGGTGCCGAAGGCATGAAAGGGGCGGTTGCCCGGGCCGAGAAGATGGCAGCAGAGAACCCCAAGTACTTTTACATTCCCCAGCAGTTCAACAACCTGGCAAACCCAGCAATCCACCGGAAGACCACTGCTGAAGAGATCTGGCGCGACACGGACGGAAAGGTTGATATCGTCGTTGCCGGTGTGGGGACGGGAGGAACGATCACCGGCATCGCGGACGTGATCAAGAAGAAAAAACCCTCGTTCCGTGCAATTGCTGTCGAACCCGATGCATCACCGGTCCTCTCCGGCGGGGCTCCCGGCCCGCATCGCATCCAGGGAATCGGCGCGGGCTTTGTCCCGGCAGTGCTCAAGCGCGAGCTGGTGGACGAAATCATCCGTGTTAAAAATGAGGATGCCTTCGAGACAACGCGGAGACTTGCAAAAGAGGAAGGAATTCTTGCAGGGATCTCCAGCGGCGCTGCGACCTATGCGGCACTTGCGGTGGCAGCACGTCCGGAAAACAAGGGCAAGACCATTGTCGTTATCCTGCCGGATACCGGTGAACGTTACTTAAGTATTCCTGACCTGTTTGTGGAATAAGTGAAAAAGCCATGGTTTTTAACCACCTCCGGGAAGACATACGGGCAATCTTTTCCAAGGACCCCGCTGCACGTTCCACGCTTGAGATCCTCATCTGTTACCCGGGGCTCCACGCCCTCTGGTTCCACCGGAGGGCCCACTGGCTCTGGACCCACAACCTGAAATTCTGGGCCCGGTTCGTCTCTCATATCGGCAGGTTCCTCACGGGGATTGAGATCCATCCCGGTGCCGTGATCGGCCGGCGTGTGGTCATCGACCATGGCATGGGGGTGGTGATCGGAGAAACTGCGGAGGTTGGCAATGATGTCCTCATCTACATGGGGGTGGTGCTGGGCGGCACGGCGCTCGAGAATGTCAAACGTCACCCGACTATCGAGGACGGCGTGATCCTTGGGTCTGGCGCTATCGTCCTTGGTCCCATCCGGATCGGCAAGGGGGCAAAAGTCGGCGCCGGGTCGGTCGTGGTCCGGTCTGTCCCGCCGGGCGCGACGGTTGTCGGGGTCCCGGGCAGGATCGCCGGCCCGGAGCATGGTTCCCCGGAAGAAACCATCGAAGAAGTCATGCCCGACCCGATGCTCCGCGTGGTGAGCCGGCTGCTGGACCGGCAGAACCAGCTTGAAGAGCGGCTCCGCATCTTCGAGCAGGCGCAACCCGGCCCGATCTCTCCTGCAGCCCGGCAGGAGATCGTCTGCGAGAACGAGATCCGCGAAGCATTGCGGGAAGTCATTGATCCCGAGGTAGGTATCGATATCGTTGATCTCGGGCTCATCAAGGAGATACGGGTGAAGGGTACCAGTGTGGAGATCGACATGGTCCTCACCTGCAAGGCCTGCCCCCTCTCCGATCACCTCTCCGGGCAGGTGCAGCGCAAGGCGCTCGGGGTCTGCGGCATCGAGCATGTAACCGTGAACGTGCTTGACGAGCCGTGGAACTGGGACCGGTTTGTGAAACAACGGGGAAACCTCAAACAGATCTGAACCATGGCCACACCCGGGATATGCCAGGTTTTCTTTTGATCAGGGACGTAAAAATACAGGAACCGGTACTCGGCCAAGTACCTTATTTTCATAACAGTACCTCCGGCCCATTATAACGCATGACGGGGCCGGCATCGCAGGAAACTCCACACAACATGTACTGGCACCAATCCGCGCTCCCCGCACATCGCAGGCCAATTCCTTTGCCGAACCCACGATCCAGGAGAGGATACAGTTCGCGCTTGCCCGGAAACGTGATCAATTCTGCGCAGGGAGTTCACTCTCTTCTAAGAGTATGCTTTAAATTACAATAAGTAAAATCTAGATCACATAAGGCTCCCTGATAAGACGATAGACAGGAATCTCGAAGGTATACCACCATTTCTAAAAAAACATGGAGTGGTTCATGAAAAGACGATATGTAATTTTTAGTTTAATCCTAATGTTGCTTATTATATCAACCGCCTGTGCAGCCCAATCAGATTCCAGCAGTACAACCAGCACTGCGAGCAGTTCCAGCAGTTCATCGACCACGAGTAGTACTTCTGTCGATGACGCTGCGCTGGTTTACGTCTCAAACGTCACCCTGGACTCACTGGCGTACTTCCCCGGAGACCAGGGAACCGTTACGGTCACCCTAACCAATGGTGGTACATCAGCGATCGGGCTTGAAAATCCGACCCTCATCAGTCCCAATCTCATTGTTCAGGAAAATCCCTGGGAGGGCATGAGTTTTATCGGTGCCGGATCGACGATGGCGTACTCGATCAGCTTCACCGTAAAACCGCCCGACGGAACATATTCTGCGCTGTTTACCATCGGAACGCAAACCGGAAATGCCATCCATTATCCGATATCGATCGATGTGGATTCAAACAGCCTCACGGCAGTTGTCACGTCAAAACCGACCTCGTTTGCCCCTGAAGCCGAGCAGAACGTGACGCTCACTCTTATAAATACCCGCGATGGGGAAATAGATAATGCCGTAATTACCCCCGAGGGATCAGGTATTGATGCAGACCCGGCCATGGAGCTTGTTCCCTCGATCGATCCCGGCAGTTCGACTGATGTTACTTTCGGCATTACACCTCATGAGGCATCAAACCTCACCTTTAATATCACTTACCAGAACGGCTGTAATACCCATACCACTGAAGTAGTATTGCCTATCAACATCGGCCAGGACAAGACCGCCGCCGTACCCGTTCTCAACGATGTTGCCCTCACGACGTCAGGTTCAGATTACGACATTACCGGTGATATCACCAATGCCGGTATCACGGATGCAGAAGGCGTGATCGTGAACGTCGGGTCTCCGGCAACCGGTACAGGACTCTACCCCGTATATGCCATTGGCAGTATCGCCTCTGACGATTCCGGTACTTTCGAATTAACCTTCACCACCAGCGATCTCTCTGCGGTCCCGGTCATTATCAGCTGGAAGGATGCTGATGGTAATGACTACAGTGTCACCAAGACCCTCAACCTCGGTTCGTCTGCCGGGGCTGCCAACGCAACGGAGGGCAGCGGCGGCCCGCGGGTGACCGCGGGAACCGGAACCGGCGGGAACGTTAACGGTGGTACCGGAGGTGCAAATCGCGGCGGCGGCTATGGCGGGCGCAGCAGCAGCAGCAACAGCCTCTTTGGCGGGATCACCAGCGGCAGGGGCGGCGGCATTGCTGCGTTCTATCCCCTCATTGCCGGTGCTGTACTCCTGGTTGTCGGGATCGTCCTGTGGACCAAGCGGAAATGGATCATGATCAAACTCAAGAAACAGCAGTGACGGGGCCGGAGATGACCGGGATCCTCTGTTGCCGGAAGACCTGGACGGGTACGGAGTACCGGGAGTTCAGCGCCGGCACGGGGATAAAACATGTCCTCCATACCGCGAGGGCTTCCAACGCATGCAGGAAGCCCATATCCGGCTGGTGTCCGGCAGGAGGCAGAGCATGATAAAAGGGGACATCTTTTTTAACCTCGCAGTCAGGAGCGTCAGGCTGAACTTCCTGCGATCGATGCTTGCCGCAATTGGCATTGTGATCGGCGTCGTTGCCATCTCCTCCATGGGGATGCTGGGCACCAACATGCAGCTGGAGGTCAAAGACCAGCTCTCGGCAAGCGCAAATACCATTGTCATCACCCCGGATGTTGTCCGTTTGGGGCCGGTGGGTTTTGTCCCGGGCTCATCCTCATCATCCTCGACCGGGATCGATAAAGACAATCTGGCAAAGATCACCATGGCCGCGGGATCGAACGGCACGGTGATCCCTATTTACTCGACCAGTACCGAGTTTACGATCAATTCCATTGCGGGCAGGGGTTCGGTGTACGGGCTTGACCCGCTCGATATCCCCAAATTCCTCTCCTTAAACCAGTCGTATGGCAACGGGACCACCGATATCGGGGCAGGCGAGGTTCTGGCGGGGGCAGAGATAGCGGAGAACTTCAACCTCAAAGTCGGTACACGCATCAGGATCGGATCGTTTAACTCTGCCTCACGGCCGGAGCTCCGCATCGCCGGGGTGCTCCAGCCCCGGGGGACCGTTGCCGACGGCGTCTCGACCGATAACGGCATTGTAGTGAACGATAACTGGTACACCAACCAGTACGGCGGGGAAGACGAGTGGAACCAGGTCAACGTGATCGTCAATGATGTGGACAACATCAGCGACATTGAATCGGTGATCAGTGAGAAGGTCAATACCAATGAGAAAACACCGGTCATCCGGATCCGGGACGCCACATCGCAGCTCGCAACCGAGACCTCCGCCCTGAGCACCGTTACGACCTTTATCATGGCCATCGGGGGGATCTCGCTTCTGGTCGCCGCCGTGAGCATCTTCAATGTGATGATGATGTCGGTCTCGGAACGGATCCAGGAGATCGGCATCCTGCTCTCGATTGGAACTGAAAAGGGGGAGGTAAGACGGATGTTCCTGTATGAAGCCTTTATCCTTGGGTTGCTTGGGGCTGGGATAGGCGGGGCGTGCAGCCTTGCCATCGGCTATACGGTCGTAGAGGCGATGATCGGGACAACCGCGTACTTCTTCGACCCTGCAAGTATCATGTATGTCCCGGCTGCCATGCTCATCGGGGTAGTGGTCTGTGTCATCTCCGGTATGTATCCGGCGTGGAGGGCATCCAACATGGACCCCATTGATGCGATACGGAGCGAGGAGTGAATCCTTCCAAGATTTCCGGGATTAAGGAGTATGAAAAGTCGTTTATACAGGATTTTGGGAGGATACAAGGCGGATCAGTACCATAAAATCCATTCAGGCCTATAATTTTGTTTAAAATAATTTTAACGCTGCTGAAAATTTTTATGCGTTTGTAATAAAATGCCGGGACAAACGTTTTAATGATGTGGCACACTCTGGCAATCCAACAGTACGGCTTCTCAACTCATCGACCGTTGTCGCGCTCTCGGGAGGTCTTCGGCTGCATATCGCCTTCCTCCTTGCAGGTCTTGCAATCAATATACCGGAATATTGCGCCGGTATTTTGATCATTTATTCGACATATACCCTAGATCGTGCCCTTGACTGTAAAGAGGATATGATAAACAAAAGTGAACTCTGCGGGGCAGACAGGCGGGCCGGCATTATTGCATGCATAGTATCTTTTCTTGTGGGTGCAGCTCTCCTCGCCAGAGACGGGATTTTTTTTGCACCCCTCTTTCCCTTTGTTGTGGGGTACCTTTACACCCATGGCATCCGGATCGGTTCGTACACCCTCAAACTCAAAGGAAGTGTCGGTGTAAAGAATATCGTCATCGGTATTACGTGGGGAGGAACCATCGCCCTGATCGTCAGCCGGTGGTGCAGCAGTGAGGTGACCGTCGGGATCATTTTCCTGTTTTTTACCATGAAAATATTTGTCACATCGTGCGTGAATGATTTCAAGGATATCAAAGGCGATCTGGCAGCAGGCATCCAGACCCTGCCGGCAAGTCTCGGGGAAAATGCAACGAAAAAAATCCTGATCCTGGTACTGCTGGTAGTGCATGGCATTATGGCATACGCATTACTTGCCGGGATTATAGGGGATGAATGGCTGGTACTGTTATTCGGCCTTGTCCTTTCCATCGCATTTTTGATCATCTATTCTGCATCATTCGAGACCAAACCGCAATTATTCTTCAGAAAACTAAGGGAGTGCGTAATCAGCGGGGAGTACGTTTTTTCCCTGGCACTCCGGGCATGTATTCCTGTTTAACCCGGTAATTCCACTTTTTCCGACTCCTCAAGGAAATAGGCGAAAATACGCTCTCCCCACCTGAGAGCGGATGGATCGTAACTGACCACGTCATTTTTTGAGTCAAATACGCCGTTATTATAAAACAGCGAGATCGAAAAATATGAATCGGTCACGGTGAACGAGAATTTGATATCTTTTTTGGAGACATAAACACTCGAAGTTTTAATTTTAAGCCCCTCTTCAAGAGCCTGGGCGTATTTTTCCTTCATTATTTTAAATACCCCGGGAGTCAGGATCAGCGAGGATTCGACACCCCGTTTGGCCAGGTCAAGGAAAAAATTCGGGTACTTGGGATGGACCGTGTGGGATATGCCTTTTACGGTTTTTGAATGGGATATATTGTTGAGGAACGTGTTGATATCGAAAATCTCCTCATCGGAATTTTCAATGATCCTGTAATTGCCCAGGTCCCGGATATCGAGCAGGATTTCCGGAGGCAGGACATCGAGATTGTGCTCCTGCCAGAACTTTTTATTCCTGTCAAAGACATCCATCGTTCTGACAAGCGGCACCATATGGGCGGTGAGAACCTTTCCCATGGGAGTGAGAGAAAATTTTTTGCCATCTCTCTCTATCAGGTGTTCCTCTTCAAGAATTTTGACCTGGGGGAGCATGCCGGTGGACGTGACATTGAGTACCTGTTTGATCTCATCCCACTCTTTGGGGCCATTGTTCAGGAGGATCAGGAGATTCCGCCTTTTGTCGGATGCCGAGATGATGCTCAGAAGATCGCTCATGTTCCACCGTTCCAGATTGTGTCGTTCCTGATAGTGTAATATTGCTATCACGTATGAAAAAACCTCCTCATTGTACTTATGTGAACCAAACCAGTTACTCCCGTTGCAAACAGGAATACCTGACACATGGACACGAGGGCAAAAAAATCGGGCGGGCCATGGCGAACCCGTGACGGGTTGCTTAGTGCGGGAAAGGAAATGCCGGTCAGCGAAAATTACCCTGGCGGCTAATACAGCTGACGGCATCAGGCCCGGAAGGTTACAAGGACACTGAAATTTTTAATGTTGTTAAAACTTACCGACGGATAATAATATACTTGTCCCCTCCTGATATGATGCATAATGTCTGATCTCCCGGATAGACAGAAATTATGATCAACCACCAGCACACAGGTTCTTCCCAATCGTTTTCTCTCGCAGGATTATTGAAAAACGTTGGAAAAATCTGCTCCTTCCGGAGTTCAGACAGGCTTTCTTCCCACAGGTACCGTATCGGGCATGACGGAATAACCTCCGGCTGATAACACAGAGATTGATATGTCTGCCACGGAAAATCCGGAAAAAAAAGAGAACAGCAAAGTTGCTGCTATCCTGTCCCCTTCCGCGGATCTCTCCCATGATGTACTTGCAATTATGGGTACCATCGTACGGATGTCTGCCATCCCGCAGTTCCTGATCGATCGCAACCACTATGTTGTTGCCTGGAACAGGGCGCTGGAAGAGTCCACCGGGATCACCGAAGAGGACATGTGTGGTACGACACAGCACTGGAAGGCGTTCTATGATACAAAACGTCCATGCCTCGCAGATCTTCTGGTTGATGATGCAACAAAGGATCTGAGTTTCTGGTACCGGGACAAATGGGCTGAATCTGAATGCGTTGAAAAATCGTATGAAGCCATAGATTTCTTCCCGCACATGGGAAAGAAAGGAAAATGGCTGCATTTCACCGCGGTACCCATCCAGGACAGCAATGGAACTATCATCGGGATTATTGAAAGCCTTGAAGATCTCACCGAAATGAGACTGATGGAGCGCTCGCTACTGCTTTCCAACAAAAAGCTCCATCTTATGAACAGTATTGCCTGGCACGAGATCGAGAATAAGATCACCAGTATAAGAGGGTACATTGAATTTTCAAAAGAGATCGTCAAAAACGAGGATTGCATAAAGTGTTTCGATGCAGAGGAGGTCCTGCTCAAGAAGATCCACGAGCTCCTCCAGTACACGAGGGATTACCAGAAGATCGGTACTCAACCCCCCCGATGGGTGAACGTGGGTGGGACGATCCAGGCAGTCCACTCGCTGATGGAGACGGGATCTCTTTCAATGGATGCTGAAGTACATGCACTGGAGCTCTTTGGGGACCCGACCATTGAGATGATGTTTACCTATCTTGTGAAAAATACCCTCAAAAACGAAAAACCTTCACCGGAGATTCGGGTTGGCTTTGCCGAAATCCCGGAAGGGCTCCGGCTCATATATGAAGACAACAGCATCGGAATCCCTTTCAACAGGAAAAAGAATCTGTTTGCGGAAAATATTGTGAACGCCGGCAACTTTTATTTGAAACTCATCCACGACGTCCTTGAGTATTCCGGCATGAGCATCAGAGAGACCGGCGAGCCGGGCAAGGGTTTGCTTTTCGAGATACTCGTTCCCAAAGGTGCGTACCGGTTTACCCCATCCCACAGTTAAGAGGGAAGGAACGGTTTTTATCTGCTGTCAGGTCCCGGCAAGCAGCTGGTTCATCACCAGAACTGCTGCGAGCCAGATCCCAAACGCCCCGCCAAAACTGGGAATGAGCGGGTAGCGTGCCAGAAGGAGAGAGAGCACCAGAAGGAAGAGCATGGTTGGAATGACAAACCAGAACGCCCCGATGACCAGCTGCCGTGTTGTGGCCTGCCCGGCCTCGGACCAGGTAAAGAGGATTGCAAGCGAAGTGATGATCGGGGCTGCCACAAGGATACCGCCGTATTTCGGGTTGACCTGCTCTGCCAGGAGCGTCACCCCCACAATGGCACCCCCGCCAATGAGGAATTTCAGGATAATATAGGTATAATCCATAGCTCATACCACCGTTGCTGCGGGAAGGTAATATATCCAGATGTGAGCGACGGCCGTACCGTGCCAGCTGATGGACATGTATAAACCACAATAACGTGAAACCTCATGGATAAGGACAGACTATCCGCACGGTAACCCCGGTGACCTCCATGCACCTTTCCTCCTGCAAAAAGACCTACAACAACGAGACCCAAAGGGCAGTGCCGCTCGCAGAGACCCTCACACGCATCGAACCGAAGATCCCGGCCGCCGGTATCACAAGAGTCGCGGAGATCACCGGCCTTGACAGGATCGGCATTCCCGTCTTCTCCTGCATCCGGCCGACAGCAGACGACGGGGCGATCACGGTCTACAACGGCAAGGGGGCGACCGTGGAGGAATCACGGATCTCCGGGATCATGGAGGGGATCGAGCGGTACTCCTCGGAGCTCCATGACCGTAAGATCCGACTTGATACCTACGGGATGCTCGAAGGAAGGGAGCCGGTTGTCAACCCAAAGGATCTGATCCTCCCCGCGGAAACGGAACCCGGCCATGTGCTCCCCTGGGTTGAGGGGTGGGATATTGCACGCGATGAGCGGGTGCTCGTGCCGGCTCAGGCGGTTTTCCACCCGCTCCCGAGGAACTTCCGGCAGATATTCCGGACCTCGACTAACGGTCTTGCTTCGGGAAATACCCGGGAGGAGGCGATCTTCCACGCGCTCTGCGAGGTGATCGAACGGGACGCATGGTCACTGGTCGAAGCCACCCGGGATACCGGCCCGGCGGTGATCGACATCGGTGATCCGATGCTTGCAGACATGCAGAAGAAGTTTGCCGATGCGCAGGTCGAGGTGATCGTACGGGACATCACAAGCGACATCGGCATCCCTACGATGGCAGCGGTGGCAGATGACGTGTTGTTAAAAGACCCCTCGCTCCTCACGATCGGTATCGGTACCCACACGAATGCACGCATCGCGGTGATGCGGGCGCTCACGGAAGTGGCGCAGAGCCGGCTCACCCAGATCCATGGTGCCCGGGAAGACACAGTAACCGCGGATCTCCGAAAAAAAATGGGCTATGACCGGGTGAAACGGATCAACGGGTACTGGTTCAAAGACAACGGGAGCGTGGACTATGGGAACCTCCGGTCGTTTGACAGCGATGATTTCGCAAGCGACATCCGGTTTGAGATCGATGCCCTGAAAAAACAGGGCCTTGACAGGGTGATCGTCGTCGATCTGACCCGGGAGGAGATCGGAGTACCGGTGGTCAGGGTGATTGTGCCGGGCCTGGAGGTGTATGCCATGGACCCGGAACGGAGAGGAGCGCGGCTGAGGCATGCCAAAAACCATCGTCTTTCTCGGGCCAAGCCTTGATCTGGTATCGGCAGCAAAGATCCTTTCGGCAGAGTACCGGCCGCCCGCCAAAAGGGGAGACATCCTCACCGCTGTTGCTGATGGTGCCGGGATTATCGGCCTGATCGATGGGGTCTTCCACCAGGACTCAGCGGTTGCCCACAGGGAGATCCTTACCGCAGTAAAAAAAGGTGTTACGGTGATCGGGGCATCCAGCATGGGGGCGCTCCGGGCTGCGGAGATGGATACGCTGGGGATGACCGGCATCGGGAAAATCTACCAGATGTACAAGGACGGGAGGCTTATCTCCGACGATGAAGTTGCGCTTGTCTTTGACCCGGTCTCGGGATATGCGCTCTCCGAGCCGCTCATCAACATTCGCTGCACGCTCAAAAAAGCAGAGGCCGCGGGTCTCATCACCCCGGCCGATCACACGGCCCTGCTTGCCGCCGCATGCTCCGTCTTTTACCCGCAGCGCACCTATCCGAAGATCGTGGCTATTGCCGGAGACATCATAGATGCGGAAACAAAAGATCGATTCCTTGAATTTGCTGCAGATACACCGGCCGATCAGAAGCGGGAGGATGCGATCGCGGCACTGGAATATATCCGGGATCTCGAAAAGAAAGGCGCATAAAACACCATAAAAAAAGGTCCTCCCGCGGGTGCAGGTTCTAAAAACGGTTTTTAAAATTTATAAAAGGCGGTTACTCCATCTTTCTCCACACGTACGCGAACCGCTGGAATGCGGTGATATGGCCAAAGACCCCAAAGAGGAGGAGGAGCCAGCCCATCCAGTTCAGGCCAAAGGGGGTCAGCGGGAAAAGGATCGTCACGATCCCGGCCAGCATGATCAGCACCAACCGGTCTGCCCGGCCCAGCACCCCGCCGTAGTACCGGCCCACACCGACTGCCTGCGCCTGCGTACCCAGGTACGATGACATGAGGACACCGGTGAGCGCAAGTACGCCGATCGGCCAGGGCACAAGGCCGCTCGCAAAGATACCGGTGATGATAAAGATGTCCGCGTACCGGTCGACCGCATGGTCAAGGAAGTCTCCCCGCAGGCTCTGGCTCTTTGTCTCCCGGGCAACCGCCCCGTCCATAGCGTCGCAGAACGCGTTTATGGCGACCGCAAGGACCGCCCAGAGTTCCAGCCGGAAAAAGAAGAGGATTCCGGCTACTGCCGATGCCATGAGCGCGGCTATGGTAAGGATGTTTGGCGTGATCCTGCACCGGATGGCAAACCGCACAAGCGGGTCAAAGTAGACCTTGACGTGAGGACGGAACTGGTCAAGCGTCATGGCGATACCTCAGCATAGGCTGACCAGTCGATCGATCCGAACGATGCCGGGATTTCGCCCCGGTAAAACTGTTCGATGGTATCAGCACAGCCAGCAGGGCTTTTTCCCGTTGTGTCCAGCTCGAAGACCTGCGAGGGTTCGTACTGCTCTACAGTCTCGATGAGGCATACATCCAGGGCCTCGGCATCCCGGTTCTCCCGGATCTTATCCGGTGAATATCCACGGGCCGCAAGCCGTAAAGCCAGTTCATCAGGCCGAAGGCGCAACACCACGATCCGGTCACAGGGCAGCAGGTGGGCGAAATGGCCCTCAACAAATCCTTCGAACGGCATGAATTCATCTGCCATCAGGTCGGTATCGATGATCTGCGTGTCCCGCTCCGGGTCTTTTCTCAGCACATAAGGCTGCACGATATCCGTGATGTGGACCACGCGGTGCCCCCGGCAGGCCAGTTCGTCTGCCACGGTGGATTTTCCGGTCCCCGGCGTCCCGGTGATGCCGCACATCATAGCGCGTTTAACTCCCGGACACACCGTTCGTTCTCCCAGTCCTCTCCGACGCTCACCCGGATATAATGGTCGGCAAGTCCTGTAAAACTTCTGCACGAGCGCACCAGTACACCACGTTTAGCAAGATGCTCCACGACCTCGTCGCCGGTATGCGGGGCCACATCTACCATCACGAAATTAGCATCCGAGGGGAGCGCTGGATACTTGAGTTCCGCTGCAAAACGTTTCCGCCATGTCAGGACCTGAGCAATGTACCGGGCTGCATGCTCCTTATCAGTAAGCGCCGCCGCTGCCGCTGCGGCCGAGACTGAGTTCACTGTAAAAGGTGTACCCGCCCGTAGGTAGAACGGTTGCAGCCAGGCCGGGACAAACGCGTACCCGATCCGGAGACCGGCAAGAGAGTGCACTTTCGAGAATGTCCTTCCGATCACCAGATTTTCGTACTGCCTCATGAGGGAGAGGTAGTCGATAGTGGAGAACTCGACGTACGCGTTGTCGAGGAAGAGAACGCCATTTATCTCATCAAGGATGCGCTTGACATCGTCGACGGATGTCGCATTCCCGGTCGGGTTGTTGGGGGTACAAAGCACCACAATCTTCGCGTCCTTTCCGGCCCGCACGAGCGCACCGGTATCGACAGAGAAATCCGCCTGCCGCGGGACCGCAACAACCTTTGCCCCCTGTGCCTGTGCAGCAAGCCCATAGAATGAGAAGGTAGGGATCGATACTGCTACCGTCTCCCCGGGGTCGACAAGCGTCCGCATCAGGGTCTCGATCACCCCGTCCATGCCGACGCCGGTCACAAAGGTATACTCCCCATAATGGGCACGGAGCGCCGATACAAGCACATCCACCCGCTCGTCTGGGTACCGGTTTGCGGCAAGGACTGCCTGCTGCACCGCGGCTATCGCTGCCGGTGATGGGGCCTCGGGATTCTCGTTGCTGGCAAGCCGCGCGATACGATCACTGACCGCACCGTGTGCACTGCTTCCCGCTTTCTTTGCGAAAACATACCCGCCCTGCTTATAGCATGACCTTACCAAGCGCTCCATCGATCACCTTCACCGCCCGGTCGATCTCGGCATCCGTGATCACGAGCGGCGGGACAAGACGCAGGTTCCCGTCCGCTGCGCAATTTACGATCACGCCGTTCTCGGCGCATTCCTTCTGGACATCGGGACATTTGTCCCCGACAGGGATACCGATCATCAGGCCACGCACCCGGGGGTTGTACCGTGCAAGGCCCTTACGGAACCGCTCGCCCTTGCGGACTACATCGGGAAGGAGAGGCTCAAGCACACCTATCGTTGCCAGGCCTGCCGCGCAGGCAAGGGGACCCCCGGCGAACGTGCTCCCGTGTTCACCTTTCGTAAACTCCAGACCCTCACGTGCTACAAGGGCACCCATCGGAAAACCGCTCGCGATACCCTTTGCAAGCGTGACGATATCGGGCTCCACCTTTGTGTGCTGGATCGCAAGCCACTTCCCCGTCCGGCCCATCCCGGTCTGGACCTCATCGACGATCATGAGCGTCCCGGTCGCATCGCAGATCTCGCGGATCCCCTCAAGGAAACTGTCCGGGGGGATGATAACACCAGCTTCGCCCTGGATGGGCTCGACAATCACGGCCGCAGTATCGCCATCGACAGCCTTTTTCAAGGCATCAAGGTTCCCGTACTCGACAAACGTGGTTGGAAGCCCGAGGGGCTCGAACGGCTCGCGGGCAGCGGGCTTGTGGGTCACCGCCAGCGACCCGATCGTCCGGCCGTGGAAGCCGTGCGTGAATGCGACAAACTTCTTCTTTTTTGTCCTGACCCGGGCAAGTTTCAGGGCACCGTCACTTGCCTCAGCTCCCGAGTTGGAGAAAAACGCCTTTTTGAGGCCGGTGATCTCCACGATCTTCTTTGCAAGCTCGCCCTGGTGAGGTATATAGTAAAGGTTGGAGCAGTGGATGAGCTCGTGCGCCTGCTCGCAGATCGCTTTTACCACCGCCGGGTGGCAGTGCCCGGTGCTGCAAACAGCAATCCCTGCCACGCAGTCAATGTACTCCTTCCCGGTGCCATCCCAGATGGTAGAGCCTTTGCCGCGGACAATCGCCATGTTCCGCGAGAAGGCGGGCATAAAGTACTGGTCGTCAAGCGCCTTGTACTGGCTGGTAATATCGGTATTTTTCATGGGTATCACATGATTTTTCGTATTTTTGGTCTTCCTGTTATTTTTGGCCAGGAATTCTATTCCCTGGCATCCCCGGTCTGTCACAGGATGGGGATTATTCGTATTCGATGGTCGCCGGAGGTTTTGGAGTGATATCATAGACCACGCGGGCGACGCTCGGGATCTCGGCAGTGATCCTTGCACCGATTCTCGTGAGATCGGCAAACGGAATCTCAAGAGGATCCGCCGTCATTCCGTCCCGGGAGTTCACGGCCCGGATTGCGACGATCCATCCGTGGATCCGGTTGTCCCCCTTGACCCCCGTCCCAAGACCGATAAGGGCGGCAAAGCACTGCCACGGGCGGTACTGCTCGACGATCTCGGACTCGGCGATCCAGTTCGCCTCACGGATCACCGCAACCTTCTCCTTTGTTACCTCGCCGAGGATACGAACGGCAAGGCCCGGCCCGGGAAACGGCATCCGGTGCTGAATCTCCAAAGGGAGACCGAGCGCGCCAGCGACTTCCCGTACCTCGTCCTTGTAGAGATCCCGGATCGGTTCAATCACTTTGGTAAACGCCATCTCAAGGGGCATGCCACCGACATTGTGGTGGCTTTTGATGCCCCCCTCGCTCTCGATCCGGTCCGGGTAGATCGTGCCCTGCAGCAGACATGTCGCGCCCGACTTCTTTGCCTCCCGCTCGAATACCCGGATGAATCTTTCGCCAATCGCCTTGCGCTTTTTCTCGGGATCGGTGATCCCGACAAGCGCGGCAAGGAACTCGTCGCCCGCATCGACAACCTGAAGCCGGATACCAGAGAAGACCGTCTTTATCCGTTCGGTCTCTCCTTTCCGCATCAGGCCGGTATCGATGTAGATCGGGATCAGACGGTCGCCGAGCGCTTGGGCGGCAAGCGCAGCACAGACCGAGCTGTCAACACCCCCCGAGAGCGCGACCACGACCTTCCCGGTGCCGGCGGCTTTTTTGATCTCCTCGATTGCCTGCGGGATAAATCTCTCTGTTTTTACCATGCCCGGTTCCTCCCTATTTTGTCCGCTTGTTCGCCCCGCATGCCTCGACAAACCCGAGGTAGGGCGGCGAGGGCCGTGTGGGACGTGACTTAAACTCGGGATGGAACTGCGTAGCAAAGAAGAACGGGTGGCCAGGAAGTTCAAGGCACTCCATCCGGTTCCTGTTTGTGGCCGAGAAAACCAGACCCTCCTTCTCCAGCTTTTCGATATAGTGCGGGTTCACTTCGTACCGGTGCCGGTGGCGTTCGACAATCTGGTTCTGCCCGTAGAGTTTCATCGCAAGGGTGCCATCCCGGATATCGGAGGTGTAGTCGCCAAGGCGCATCGTGCCGCCCAGTTCCGTAACGCTCTCCTGCTCAGGAAGGAGTGCAATCACGTGCGAGCCTTCCCCAAACTCCTCGCTTGTTGCATCTGCAATACCGCACTTGTGCCGGGCAAATTCAATGGTGGCCAGCTGGAACCCAAGGCAGAGTCCCAGAAACGGCACGTTGCTCTCACGCGCAAATTTTATTGCCTCGATCTTGCCCTCGATGCCCCGCTTCCCGAACCCCCCCGGGATGAGAATGCCGTCGTAATCTTTGAGCTGGCAGCGCTCGTACCGCTCCGCATCCAGCCATGCGATCTTCACCTCGGTGGAGAGCGACCGTCCCGCATGCTTGAGTGCCTCCTTGATGCTGATATAGACATCCTCGATACCGTACTTGCTGATGATCGCCACCGTCACCCGGTTCGTGTACTCTTTGGTGACAAGCCGGTACCATGAGGGGTCGGTCTCCTTCTTCTCGAGGCCGAGGATGGATGAGAGGACGTCGGCTATCCCCTCCTTTTCCATCTCCATCGGGACTTCATAGGTGTCGCGGGCAGTGGCTGCAGATATGACCGCGCTCAAGGGAAGATCGCAGAACGCCGAGATCTTGCGCTTGGTGTTCGCGCCAATCACCCGCTCGCTCCTGCCGACAATGATATCCGCGTGGAGACCGAGTTCCCGGAGGGCCTTGACTGAGTGCTGGGTAGGCTTGGTCTTGAGATCCCCCATCGCGTCCTCGGGAACAAGCGTGACATGGATCAGGACGTAGTCATGTGCAGGAACCTCACCCCGCATCTGCCGGACGGCTTCCAGAAACGGCATGCTCTCGATGTCACCGACAGTACCGCCCACTTCCACCAGGCAGAAATCTGCTTTCGTGCCATCAGGGAACTCTTCTTCAGCCGCCTGGCGGATGCAGGTCTTAATCTGGTCGGTGATATGGGGGATGATCTGGACGGTCTCACCCAGGAAGTCGCCCCGCCGCTCCTTGTCGATAACTGTGCGGTACACCTTACCGGTGGTAATGTTATGCGAAGCAGTGAGCTCGATATCGAGGAACCGTTCATAGTTGCCGAGATCGAGATCGACTTCGCTCCCATCCTTCAGGACAAAGACCTCCCCGTGCTGGGCCGGGTTCATCGTCCCGGCATCGATATTCAGGTATGGGTCGATTTTCACGGCCGTAACCCGGTACCCTCGGTTTTTCAGGATCCGTCCGACCGATGCGGCCGTGATCCCTTTCCCCAGGCCGCTCATGACACCCCCGGTGATAAAAATGTACTTCACGTGATCTCCCCGATTGCTTTACCATTTGAGCCGCATTCCCTATTATTATTATCTTAAAGACGGGATAGAACGGCCGGATCAGGCTGCTGATCCTTCAGGGAGTCGCAACCCCGGGACGGGCTTCACATGACGAACTTTATAGGCAGGGGACAGATTATTTTACAGTATGCATGCCGGGTACCTGATCCCATTTCTGGAGATGTGCGCAGTCGTTGCCGGCATTGCGTTCCTCCTCATCCTCGGAGCAGTCGGATTTGGGGCCACGCTCCCTTCCGGGTACCTGGAAACGCTTGTGAGGGCGAACCTCCTTAATACCTCCATTATCACGATCGCACTGCTCGCCACCGGGGCATACTGCGGCTCCCTCATCCTTTTTGTTTGCTACCGGCACTGAACTTACCGGGGAAGGCAGGGAATCCAGAGGGATTACAAAAGCAAGATTGATGTCAGGACCGCACCCATATACCGGGCATGAAACGAGGGCAGATTCTTGGAATCCTGGCACTTCTTCTGGTGTGTGCCGTTACCGTCATTCCCGCAATGGCAGCAAACGTGAACGTGACCACCACGCATGATGTCGCCACGGATTATTACAACGCTGCTGAATACGCATTGGCTGGCGGGAACTATGCGGGGGCGGTTGCGCTCTTCGATCAGGCGCTTGGCTCGAATACGACCATGATAAAACTTGACGGCGGACTCCTCTATGTCTATCATGATAAATCCTATGCGCAGATCCAGTTGGGCAACTATACCGGCGCGATAGCGACCCTCGATGCCGGGCTCGCAGTATACCCCACTGATGAGAATCTCTGGAACAACAAAGGCTACGCTCAGTACAACCTCGGGAATTATGCAGATGCAGTGACCTCCTATGACCAGGCGCTTGCGAGTGACGCGAACTTTACAACTGCCTTGATCAACAAGGGGGATGCCCTCGAAAAACTGGGTAACTATCAGGACGCTGTAACAGCCTACAATACAGCACTTACAAGCGATCCCGGCAACACAGCCGCCACCACGAAGCTGGCCGGGGCAGAGAAAGCCGCCGCTTCCGCCCCACCGGTTACCCTGATCGTCCTTGCTGTCGTGGTAGTCATCGTTGCTGCCGGTGTCGCGTACTATGTCACAAGAAAGACACCTGCTGGCGGGAAGGCACAAGAAGAGCCGGACAAAAAAGCCGGCAAGAAAAAAAATAAAAAGTAAGAAACTTTTTTTTCACTTACGAGCAGGTGGTAACGGCAAAGGAGGCCGTTGTCCGTGAGAGCATAGTCTTTTCTGTATCATCGAGCCTGACCTCCCCTTCGCAGAACGCGACCCGCCGCCCTTTCCGGATCACCCGACCCTCTGCAAGGATCACGCCGTTCCGGACACCCTTGATAAAACTCGTGGACTCAGAGATGGTCGCTATGCCCTCGGTCATCTCAAGCATCGGGTAGAGAGCAAGCGCCATCGCCTCATCGGCAAGCGCAACAAGCATTCCTCCCTGGAGCCAGCCCACACCATTGTGCATGTCGGGCCGGACCGCCATTTTCAGGACTGCCCGGCCTTCCTCTATAGATACAACCTCGATTCCTGTCAGGCAGAAGAAGGGGTTGGCGTATTTCCCGTCTTTTCGGATATTATCCAGATAGTTCATG
>Ga0326727_10004670_pt1 | contig 40624 bp, 25 predicted proteins | sample MB2enrmetagenome_FD_207643 | JGI IMG/M metagenome (GOLD analysis project Ga0326727, IMG submission 207643) | Lab enriched peat soil microbial communities from McLean, Ithaca, NY, United States - MB29MY | ecosystem: Environmental > Terrestrial > Soil > Wetlands > Peat | place: USA: New York...
TCGCCGCCCTGCTTATCCGCAGTCCATTGATTTACCAACAACTTACAGGTGCTCGCAGGGGCTGCTAACCCCGCTAAGTGCTTGCAAGTTCGTACGGCATCGGGTTGGGTGATAGCTGATTCTGCGCTCAATTCAGAGTGCGCAATGAGTGAGTCTTCTAGGCCACCCGCCACATCCCTGCTTGGCTGGTCGGGCAAAGCCTCCGTCATTCCAGCACGGACCTTTGGCCTCGTCTCCGGTTCCGCCAGAAGGCGGTGCCCCAAAATGATCGCTAATCTATTGACACACTAACCCCGAGTCAGCCAGTTCTCCCCAAATTCTGATAGGAGGCGAGCGCTACCTTAGTTCTCACAGATCGCTGAACTTGGCTCGGATTGAAGTTTGAGGCAATTGGCCACTGATTCGCGGATCAGTGTCTCGGTGGGCCGCTAGACTCTAAGCTTGCTGGAGACAAGGCGGAATTTGTGTGCACCAGGTGTGCAACGCAGAGGCGCATTCCTAGCAGGATGGCACTTCGTGCGCCTGCCCGAGCGCTTTGTAAGCGTGTACTATGTCCGCGCCCCCCCTTCGTTTGGATCCAGTGCGCCGTGCTATTTGGGACTAAACACTCTGCCTATCGCCGTAAGCCAATGAAGATCGGCGGCATCTCCGGCCAGGAAGAACCTGCCGACACGGTATTGGTCGGCACGACGGCTGCTGTCCGAGGGATGTGTAATCCAGACTGGGTCGCGAGTCGGAAGATCGTCCAGATCAATCTCGCCACGAACCGCCTCATATAACTCGCCCAGAGGCTTCGGCGCGTGGAGACCAATTGCGGCTTGATCCCATTCAATTACCGCCACTCGATAGACGTCAGATCGCAAAGGGAACGAAGGCGAAGTTGCTGGTTTTGGTTCGCGCAATGCCGAACGCGCGCCCTGCGAGTTCGGGAAGACTTGTTTTCAGCCGTTCGCGTGCAGCTTCACATCTCCCAAACGCCCGACGACGATTGGCCCCACTCCCGGAAATAACAGGCCCGACTGCTTCCGCAACACAGTCGCCCCCGTCACATTCGACCGGGTATCGTGCCGGTCGTGTTCAACCCACAGGGGCCCCGATGGCTCTCCTCGGGGAGCCTCGGAACAATTTCGCACGGACCCGGATACCGGCCAGATCAATCCACAAGAATTCAGAGACTAACTTCGATCCACTCCACAGGCAAACCTTGATCGTCGCGTTCGCGAAACGGAATAGCCAATAGTCCGCGCTGAACAGAAACTCCAGGCTTGTTTCCCGTGCGATCTCCCCAAATATGCTCGATGATCTCCGCTTGCTTCCCTTCCTCGGCGGGCCGCTTGATTCGCACTTCCCCATCGCCGTAAGGAACGATTACGATTTTTGAAGCGCGTTGGAGACCTTCGACAGTGCGCGATGCGATAACCACGGAGGCTGAGGCTTGGGCAAAATCGCCAGACTCCTCGTGCCTCTCGTTCTGCCCAGTACCGCCGTGCCGCAACGCCAGCAGTACTACCTCACCATTCTCGAGTCGGGCCCAGGAAGGCGTGCGAGCGCCTCGCGTGGGGCTGACGTAGTCGGCGCCGATGGGACGGATGCTGAAGGTGTTCGAGGGTCGTAAGGCTTGCGCCAACCCGTTGTATTTCGCCACCCGCTCAGGGGTTGCCGCCTCATTCTCTTCATCGCCGGAAAAGCTGTTCAAGGAACCCAGGGTGCCGACCGCAGCGGAGTCGAACCAGATCTGGGGCATGGTACTCCAATCGTATCCACCGGACCCATAGGTAGGCATCCCGATCTCTCCCAGCAGTCCGCTGAAGAAGAAGCGCCGGTTAGCCTCAAGGTCATATTCCATGCCACACATGAACAGGTCGTCGGGACTGTGCAGATCAAAATAATCGTTGAACAGCGGAGACAGCGAGTAATACATCACTACCAGGTCCGGGTTCTCTTCCCGCATGGCGTTAACAACAACGTCAAGGCCTTTCACCAGGAGCTTCTCGCCTGCCCAATTCATGTCCTTGGGCGCACCCGCGTCGAGAGAAGGAAGTTCGTATCCAAAATCAAACTTCACCAAGTCCGGGCGATAACGTTTCATGAATGCTTTGGCGCTCCTTCTCAGGACCTGCTGAACTTCTGGTTGGGTGAAGTCGAACAGATAATACTGCGTGGGGCCTTCACTGATCCTGATGGGTTCTCCGTCAGGCCGACAAAGCATCTGGGCAGTGGTCAGCCCCACTAGTTTTGGATCCTCACAACGCATAAAGGCTGCCCACATCCCCAGGAAGTGACCGTCCGAACGGATGCGGGCCAGGACATCCTCAAAGTGGGGAAACCTCTCGGCGGAGTGTTCCAACAGCCCATATTTGCCCTCCCACTTCGCGTCGATTACGAAGGTGCCGGCCTTCATGCCGGACGACTTCAATCCCTCATAAATCGAAACCAGAAGTGGTTCATCATACTGCGCCCATTCCTTGCCGCTGGCGACTTCCGCACCCCAAGTATTAAACTGAGGAGTTAGGAGAACCTTGTTCTTGCGAGGGGAGTTCACCTTTCTGCGAACCCGATCGGCTTGAACGAGAGCCAAATAGTAATGGCGAATGGCTTCGTAGAAATTGGGTCCGAAAGACCAACGCCACGCGCATCCCAGAACCATTCGCCCCGGACCGCGCATGTGCCCCCAAATGTCTCCCCGGTAGTTCACGATTGGGCCATGTTTCCCCCCTCGCGTCTCGAACATCAGGTCTCCAGCGGGGAGCTCGGCAGCCCCGCAGCAGAAAGCCTCAGACAGACCTTCCTGCATCGCGCTCTTAACGTTGAACGAGGACGTGTGAAATCCGCAAAAGTAATCCGAGGGAAGCCCCCATTGTTGCAGGAGATCTGGTGTTGATGAACCATGTCCAAGCCACCCCCTGAAAGTCAAGTTCATTGCTGGAGGCACGATCGGACTGATGGCCGATGACTCACTGATTCCAGGAAGGACCAGATGGCTGTTCTCAAGCGAGGGCTCGGGCTTTCCCTCCTTGCATGTGGCAAAGTAATGCAAGGCCACAATGTCTTCCGGTCGTGTGGTTTCGTACGTGAACGGCTCGAGCCATAGTCCATCCTGATCGCCATGCCATCTTGCCGTAAGGCGCGCGCCTTCGTTCACGCCTTCGTAAGTAACCGTCAACCCATTGCTATCGGCTTGATAGTCTGCAATCGTTCCAGATGAACAGAATGCCCCTTGGTCGACTGGACGACGAGCGGTAGCAACGGCGGGCTGCATGTTGCCGGAAGTTATCATTCTTCCCTTTTTGTCCCGAAGCGTGAATCGATCGTCCTTTGGGGACCACTCCAGCATGTATTGGGCGCCGGTGATGCGGACTTTGCCATCCTCTTCGTTGGCCATTGCTCCTCGACCGTCTGTAGCGACCAAAGGTGAAATACCGGCGCCCCGCGCGAGTACGGGCCACAAACCGGCCAATGCTGGGGCGAGCAGGAAGGTTCTGCGGTCGACCTTTGTGGTTGGCATGGAGTCTCCTGTTTCGTGATTTTTTACCATTTCTCAAGACGCTTGAGGATATCGGGCTGAATCTGCTCATCTGCCGCTATACACAGGTAAAGGCCGTCAGGCTGCATGGCCGAAATGAAAGGTTCCAGTTCGCTTAATTGCAGATCGACCACAATCCCTTTGCCCGCAGCTTGGACCCGCTTGATGACATGCAGCCACTGCATGATGGGCAAATCGTCACCAACGCCTTGCACCCACTGGATGGCCTGGATCTGCGGCAGACCCAGGATGTAATCGAGATGGCGAAGTACCCCCACACCGTCAACGTGGAAAATGTTGTGGGTCATGTGGCACACTTCACATTGGAGAGTCGGAGAGTAGAATTTGCAAAAGATGTCTGATGAGGTCAGTGCGGAAAAGTCACAACTTGGGATGTGCATCTTACCGCGCGACGGGATGCCCATCCAGGTGACGGAAAGCTGGCCGTGGGCTTTGAGCCGCTGGTCGTAGTGATCAAATACCGGCAAGAAGCGTTCGTTGGCGATTCGCAACATCGCGCGGACTTTTTCCGGGTTTTCCATCACATCCAGGCAGAGCTGTTGAGGGTCACACCAATCAGCCACACAGTCGAGGCTGCCATGCAAATCGGTGTAGCCAACCATGAATTTGCCGGAACACTTCTCGAGCGCGACTCGTGTCAGTTCTTCGATGCCGCGAAAGTATTCGTTCTGCTGGTCGAATACTAACCGGTCGAGGTCATCCCAGTCGCGGACGGAATGCCGGATCCACGAGGTGACCTCACCGAACTCCAGTTCCACGCCGTGGAACGCGGCGTACACATTAGGGCCTAAGTTTGGGCAGAAGACAGGAAATGTCTCGCCGTAGAACCTGCGGCCGCGTATGGATTCCAGAAAGAAGTCCACCTGAAACTCCGCGTCGAACCAGCGAGCCTTCAGGTTCGGCCAACTTCGCCCGGCCAGGGAGTGCGCACTTGAGAAATCTGCATTGTGCTCGGAGAAGCGGACCAGGGGGCGAGCCAGTCGCTCGTGGTTGAACCACGCCTCGACGCGCTGCACGGCGTACTCAAAATCGGGTTTGCCTTCAAGTTCCATTACGCCCTCCGCTATTCCAACCATACAACCTGGAACGGTTTCAATCGCGTTCGACCGCTCATCTGGGTGTCAAAGAATCGGTCCGACGCAGCCTTCGACAGCACGATGGCCATTTCCTTGCCCGTCGTATTCACAATGAACATGCTGTTGTCCATGTGTGGAACCGCCAGAAGGTTTTCATCAGGGAGAAGTCCCAGGTGCTTACTCCTGGTTCTTGCACGATGTTACTGCCCGCGTTGCCCAGAGAGCCGAGCGGCGGGTCGACAAATGCCCAGGTGTTAAAAATGGTTCCAGGCACACAGGGCTTGGCACTCCAGCTCCCGTCCCCGTAAGCTCTCGCGCCCGCCTTGGCGCTCGCCAACGTGACTTCATCTCGTGGGGGAGTCACGTTGCTCACGACAATCGGCGTCTTCGCCGAATCGGCGGATTGTTTCCGTTTAACCTTTGACCTTTGCCAGGGGCACCAACTCGCGAATGCCGCGGGCCTTCAAGTATTCCTCGTCTTGGGCGCGGCTCTCCAGAACGATGGTTGGCCTCTTCCCCTGTACGACCAAATCCATGTAAGGCTTTCCGTACGTCCAGTCAGGTGTCCATGTTTTGTGGGATAACCCATGGTCGGGTATCACCAGGGCCACGGGGTGATCGGGAGTTTCCGGCGGCGTGCGGCGATATTCCTCGGCCAGCACAGCGAACTTCCGTCCCGTGGCTTTCGGCTTGTTCTGAAGGTCCAGCAATCCGAGTGTGTATTCCACCGACTCGAAACCCTTGATGTTCGGGTCGATGTCGTGTGATGACCACCAGGTAACACCGCAGGACTTTCCCGTGTTCACGATGTTCCGCACCGTGTGCTCCATAAACTCGGGAAGGTAACTCCCCGGCATCCACTCCGCGGACGCGCCCACTTCCTCCACCCACACGCGGCGGCGCAGGTCTTTTTGATAGGCGTAGGCCAGGTCCACCATGTACGCCGCCAGATGCAGGGAGCCGGGGTCAGAGTACTTGTAGTGGTCGAGCGCGCCGGTAAACAAAACGTAGCAGTGGACGACTGTCGCCGCGCCCGTGTTGGCAAGATTTTGCCGGCTGAATCCAAAGTCGGCGAACCAATGGGAATCATCCGCGCCGTTGACGTGGAACTTTCCCGGCGCAATCTGGTCGCAGTAGGCAAGGATCTCCGTTCCCCAGGCGTCGGCCTCAGGTGTGGTGACAGGGTTACCCAATCCCTGTAACACCCCGAGTTCATTGCCGATGTCGAATCCCAAGAAGCGCTTGTGCCTGCCCACAGCGTTAACCAGTTGGGAAAAAAGCAGCTTTTCAGCTTCGATCACTTCTCGGTCAGTGAATATGTTGCCTTTCCCCGGGCGGTCGTGCAAAGTCACTTTCAAAGGAGCCACCCAGGCCGGCAGGTACTGGAGGCCGCTCATCCAACCGTTCAGCACGGTGACTTCCACGTCCAGGTCGGCTTTATCAGCAGCTTCGAGTAGCAGTTGCATATTTTGCAGGACCGACTCGCTGATGCTGCCCACTCCCGGCTGAAAAATCGGCCACAGGCATTGAATGCGAACATGGTCCAGGCCTAGCTCCCGGACGGCACTTAGATCCTCCATGACAGCTCGGTTGTCCCAATCCTGCCAGCAATACCACCAGCGCTTGCGGGGCACATAGTTTGCCCCGAAGCGAAGACTGCGGGCTCGCATAGTCGAGGGGACAGCATCTATGGCACTGGCTGGCAAGTGTGGCGAAGCGAAGACTGCCGCGCCTCCCAACACGGAGTCCTTTACAAATCTGCGTCTTGAGATACGATTGAGAGTATCCATCGAGGCTCCCTTGCTCAGTTGTGTGGGGACCGGATTAGTCCACCAGCTTGAAGGAATTGCCCGCATTCTGTCAGTCGCCGGCGCGCAAATTGCCTTGATCAATCAGGCGGCACGCCGCCCCGCGACCTCCCAGGCGAAATTATTTGCTCAAGGCGTCAACAAGGCGCACTTCGTAAGGTGTCATCGTAAGGTCGTTTCCATCCAGCCGAACCATAACCTTCGCATCTCGCTTGTTAATAAGCAGCGTCTTGGTCGCGGAAGCCAGGGCTTCGACATCCGGCGACGACGAGGTCGCCATGAATAACGGCGTTCCGGGGCCGAAATCATTATTGAAGATCTTTACAACCTGGTAGTGCGGGCTCGGCTGGCCTCCCTCCGCGGTTTTGGTACTGGTGAACAAGTAATTCCATCTCTGGATTTCCGCGTCCCATAAAAGCACCACGGAAATTCCGCTGAGCAGTGCATGCAGATAGCAGGACGCATGGTTTGCGGCGGTGAATTGCGGGTTGCTGCTCCAGCCTCCGTAGAATTCGGAAATCCAAATGGGAAGCTGAGTACGGGCGCGGAACTGGCGGGCGATCTGGCCGAAGTAATCGGTCAAGGTCATTTTCCGGGCCTCTTCGGCCGTGTCGCGGGTGGGGGGCTCACCGGCCACCCAGCCGTCGAAACAGACGAAGTCCGCGCCGTGTCTGTGCTGAAACCAGTAATCGATCACGTCCCAGTCTTTGGGTTTGGGACCGTCGAAGGGGTAGTAGGGGCCGCCGAGTTGGACATCCGGGCGCACAGTTTTCAAGGCATCGTACACGCGGTTGTAGAAATCCGTGAAGCGCACGTAGTCCCAGTTGTTCGCGCCTTTATCCCAATAACCTTTGTACTCATTCCAGATTTGGAAATACTTAACCTCTGAATAGCGGAGTACAACCTTACGGCATAATTCCACGAAGTCTCCGACATGATTGTCGGCCACGCGGTCGTCCGCCCAGCTATCGGGTCCGGTCTGGCGGGGGAAGTCTTCGCCGCTGGTCTTCATCCATCCAGGAGCGGTGCAGAGAGTGATCACGGAGGTAGCGTGCATGGAGCGCATCAGGGCGACGCGATGGTCGAGGCTGGCCCAGTTATAAACGCCGGGCCGGGGCTCAGGATTCTCAGTGCCCCAGTCCATCAGGTGTTGGTTCTGGAACTTCAATCCTTCGGCCAGCAGGGTCTTGGCACGGGCGACGGCCGGCGGATCGCCGTTTTCCCATTTGGGTTGGGTGTGGGTGACGCCGATGCTGAAACTGCTGGTTCCGTCTGGGGCGGAGCGGTCAACGGTGACCGTAATAACCTCATCGGCCAAGAGGGGGGAGACAACCAAGGACCAAAACAGCAGATAACGCATTAGGTGCATGGGTTCTCCTTCTCGAGCCGTGGTGCGGGCGTCTCGCGACTTAGAACTATAGCTAGTGTCTCAGTTTGAATTAGAGGCAGCTTTACGCCGCCATTTGGCGAGGCAAACTCGCCGCTACGAATTCAAACTGAGACACTACCCCGAACTATATTGACCGCCCGCTCCGCGTATATTCCGTTCAACAACATGGCCACTTATCAGAACCCGGGAAGCCCCGATCTTCCCTCCAGAGCTCAACTTCCCGCCAGGCCCGGCAACCTGATCGTTCCGGTGGCCTCGAAGATCATGTCCTACTACTGCCACAACCGGCTCAGTGGTTAACCTCGGGTGTCCAGTCTAACTACCAAAGAGCGGGAGAAGTCCGGCAGTAAGATCTTGCCTTCTATGAGCTTGACGGCAGTCCATTTCCCGGACCACGGATCGTATACACGGCCTGACCCCTCCCTGCCGAGATCGACGGTAATACCCGCAAGCACCTCCGGCTCCTCACTCCTCTCGAGTTCAGACCGCCAGTCATTGCGCGAATCGCGGCACCAGACAAGCCATGTGCGCTTACCCTTTAGAAGGTAAACCCGCAACCTTGGATGTTCTATGATGGTGGGTTCAAATGCCTCGGCCGGGGGGTCGAGATCCCGCACTGCCTCGGCAAAGCGGCCAAAGTGATACCAGAGATTATTCGCGTCTACGTATTCTTCCCAGTGCCAAATCTGGCCGCCCCCGGCCGCCCCAGCAAAGAATGGCGCGAAAAGGATGTCGTGCAGGATGATGCCCGCCCGGTCTTTGGCATAGAGGTGGGATGGCCCGGAGTGGTTAGGCTCGACCGCGCCCGACTCGGCAAGGATGATGGGGCGCCCCGGCTTGTAACTCCGCAACTCACGAACCGCGTCCACAGCCAGGATGTCCACGGGACCGTGGCAGACCGCCAACTCGGCGCCGAGGTCCAGGTACCGATGCACTTGGGCAACATCGTTGCCCGGCATCAGGCTGACCGGGCGGTAAAACATCTCGCGGTACCGGTCGCGGTCGAAACTGCCGAGGCTCTGCATGGCCAGGTTTTTCGGAAAGGCTTTATGCAGTTCGGGCAGCATGGCTTCTGTCCACCCGAGGACGTCGCCCCCCTGCACGGCATTGATTTCGTTCCACAGTTCCCATCCATAAATGATCGGGTTATCACCATAGCGTTGGGAATACCATTGAATCTTCTTTCGGAACTGGGCACGCGATTCCTCGCCATCGAAGAAATCGGTGATGGAGGTGGCTGGTCCTCCGTGAGTGATGCTGTAGAGGGGGTTGTCCGCCCAGGGTTGTGGCCCGCCGCCAATCGAGCGAAAGTGTTCCATGGTCAACTTGACGCGGATCTGGTAGCGGCGGCATTGCTCCAGCAGGCGATCGATCCGGCGCGCCTTCACGGGGTCATAGACGCCGCACTTCTCGTGCTCGACATTCCAAAATGGGACGCTTAGCCACACACGGATGTAATTGCCGCCATTGTGGGCCAGCTTCTCCAGCCAGTTCCCGAAGGCATTTAATCCCGCTTCGTCGTCGCGGGCACCCTCTGGCGGCGAAATCATGTTCAGCCCAATGGGAATATAGGGTGAGCCATCCGTAAGCTCAAGATAACGCTGATCGCGTGGGCTGACACGAACAAATTGGGTGTGCTCCTCCTCGCTGTCGCCCGGAGCTGACAGGACACTGCACGGTGCGGCGAGCGAAATCGCCAGGAATGATCGACGGCTAAGCATCTTCAGTCCTCCCTAGGTTGGCGACGCTTCAGGAGAGTAGCAATTCCTTCTTAGTTTCTCCAGGGCGATTCAGTATGCTGAGATGGGCCCGCGTAGCGATACGCCGGATTCTCAAGCTTTCTGGGTTCAGCGGATCAGCTAACATCCGCGCAAGACCAAGGGCGAATTAAGCCGCATCTGCGGCCTCGAATTCCTCAGGCCGGTGCTCCCGCGCATACCGCATCATGGCATGCAGGTTCTCAGGCGGAGTCAAGGGTGAAACCTCGCACCCCGTGCCGACAATGTGGTACTTCCCACAGAGATGACAGGTTTTACAGGCTTCGTAGACTTTCTCGGGTGTTCCCTCCAACATGTCAGTAATCGTTGATAGGTTGAATCACACTGTCTGGTCCCAGGACGGCGCGTGCCGCAACCAGGTTGGCAGGCGAGTCCAATTCGAAAATTTGGACGGGGAGTTGCTTCATTTGTGCAATCAATGGATCGGGATCAATACGGCCATTAGGACAATCCACTATATAGTCGAGTGTCGATCCGACTCAAAACCCTCATCCTGGAGGCGAGACATCCGTGGGCAGGGTCTGGAGCTGGCTCCGGGTTGTCTTGCGCTTAATGTGGGTCAAATTGTTCATTTGTCACAAAAATACCCCATTTGCACAGAATCCCCTCCGCTGCTTCGAGCTCTTGTTGGACCTGGGGAGAGCCTCTGCACACATACATCAGGCCTCGGGAGGCGGCCCTGTTGATTTCCTGATTCGAAGTGTCGACTTTAAGACGACCTGCTTGGGTTGGAGCTCGCCTTCCTCCTCTTCCGCCTCGATGTACTGTACAAGCAATTCCACGGCGCTTTTGCCCATCTGATATGTCGGCTGCGCGATGGCAGTTATGCTGGGGTTGAACACGTCAGCCCAGTCAGTATCATCGAAGCTTATAAGACTAACGCGCCCAGGGCAGGCGATTCCCAATTCGCTAAACGCACGCAAGACTCCTAATGTCATGCGATTGTTCAGTGCAAAGATGGCCGTGGGCGGTTCGGATGACTGAAGTAATTTGACTCCGTAGGTGTAGCCGATCTCGATGTGGGAATCGCCAGGCCAAGTAAACTCCTCTCGCAGCGGCAGGCCGGCTTCTCGGATCGCCTTTTGGCAACCCTCGATTCTATCGAGGGTTGTCGAATAGACCCGTCTACCTGAGATGACTGCTATTCTCCGGTGTCCCAGACCGATCAAATACTTAGTTGCTTCGTAGGCGGCCTCTAAATTGTCGCTGCTCACACAACCGCAACTTACTTCTGCCCCGATGGGGATACAGTCCATGAGCACGACGGGGACGTGGCTGCGAGCCATGGCCGCATGCGCCGAAAATGAGTCCGAGGGAGCAAACAGAATTCCGTCCACCCGCTGCGCGCGGAGCGCGTTGAAATGCCGCGACTCAAGGCTGGACTCGTCGTTCGAATTGCATAGCATCAACTCGTAGCCCGTGGCGATGGCTTCATCCTCTACGCCGCGCATGAGCTCTACGTAAAATGGATTGGTAATATCCGGAACCACCATTCCGATGATATGGGTGCGGCCAATACGCAGCCCCCGCGCTCCCTGGTTCGGGGAATAGCCCATGGCTTGGATCGCCTGTTGTACCCTGTTCCGTAATTCGGGGCTGACGATGTCCTTCTGGTTCACCACCGCTGATGCTGTAGATACGGAAACCCGTGCGAGCCTTGCAACATCTCGAATCGTGTACGCAATTCGTTTCGCCATGCTCGTCGTTTGTCCTCAACTCTCGCGTTGAAGAACTGAACGGTCCATCATAGGCGTTTCGACGATCTATGTAAATGGGCTTCACTCTTATAGGCAGAAAACAAGCATGATAGTAGACATTTTATCTATGACACAATTCAGTTCGAAACGTTCCGAAAAGTCCTTGACAAGCCCAACCTGCCCAGCTAGCATAATGCGGCTTGCTCAAATGAACATTGCGTCGAGTCTTGGGATTTCTCAGACCATTGGAGGCATTATGACGAGAGGTGGCGATTCTCCGGACCCTGGCCGCCATGTGCTGGTTGGAGCAAGGACGGAAGAACGTGGACGGTTAATCTCAGCCCATATCTGGCCTGACGCACGGCGGATATGCAAGGGCGTCTTGTTTGTTCCCATTGTGGCGTTGCTGTTGGTTCTGGCAGCACCGGTACCCGCTTCCGCGCAATCGTATAGCGGCTCATTAACGGGCGTCGTCACCGACCCTTCCGGCGCGGTGATTCCCGACGCACAAGTGACGCTGACCGACACAGGCAAGGGATATGACTACAAGACCACCACGAGCGCGGTAGGGCGTTACCTGCTACGCTCGCTGCCCCCAAGCATTTACAACCTGACGGTGGTAAGCAAGGGGTTCGCCCAGTTCACGCAAGACCGAATTGTTCTGGACGTCAATCAGAACGCCACTAATGACGTGACGCTGCGAGTTGGGGGGACGATGCAGGCGGTGGAGGTGACCGGCAAGGCGCCCCTGCTTCAGGCGCAGGATGCCACCACCGGCCAGGAGATCAACCGGACGTTCATCAACGACCTGCCGCTGATCGGCCGAGGTGTAACAGACCTCACCTTCCTGGCCCCTGGCGTTAATCCGGCTCCCGGTTGGACCTACGGCTCCATAAACGGCCTGTACAACACCAACAATTTCACCTCGAACGGCGGACGCAATGCGACTTCGGACATGCTGGTGGACGGAGTCAGCGCCTCGGGTTACAACTCCAACACCGCCATTCAGTACCCCCTGTACATGCCTTCGGTGGACGCTGTGCAGGAATTCAAGGTCCAGCAAAATAACTTCAGCGCTGATATCGGCTACAGTTCCAACACCGTGCTCAACGTGGTCACGCGTTCTGGCACCAACCAGTTTCACGGAAGTGCCTACGAATTCGTCCGCAACCAGGTCTTTGATGCCAACAGTTGGTTCAACAACGCCGGCGGGATCCCAATGCAGCCCCTGCGGTATAACGATTTTGGCGCGACAGCCGGCGGCCCCATCAAGAAGGACAAGATGTTTTTCTTTGCGGACTATGAGGGTTCGCGCATTCACACGATGAGTTCAGCCTTCCAGGCGGGCGTTCCCAGCCAAGCCGAGCGGCAAGGTGATTTCGGCGAACTGTGCACCTATGCTGGGGGCACATTTGATTCCACTGGTCTCTGTAATGCCCCTAACGGAGCCGGGCAACTCTGGGATCCCTATTCGGGTGTGTACAGCGCGGATGCGGGCGGTGCCGTCCGCTCCGCGTATATTCCGTTCAACAACATGGCAACGTACCAGAGCCCGGGAAATCCCAATCTCAACGGTACCCCAATGCAACTCGCCGGGAAGCCCGGCAACCTGATCGATCCTGTGGCTTCGAAGATCATGTCTTACTTCCCCTTGCCGAACTTGAACGTCGGCAATGCCAGTTACAATCCATATGACAATTGGACGAGCAACGGCATCAACATCGCCAACCACAACCAATTTGATACACGCATCGATCGGCGCTTCGGTGATCGCGATCAACTGACGGGCAGATTCTCCTATGCAAGCAGCCCGAGTACGGGAGGAGCATCCTGCTTCAACAATCCGATGGACCCGTGCTCTAGTGGTTCGACTTCATGGCAGCAACGAGCCATCGCCTTGAATGAGGTGCACACCCTCAGTCCCTCGACGGTGCTCACATTGTCCTATGGCTTTGCCCGGCAGTATGTGAACCAACCAGGTCCGGCCGCAAGCTACCCCAGTTTCGATCCAGTCACCAGCTTGGGACTTCCGAGTTACATGGCGGATTCGGGTGTGAAAGCCAGTCCGGTAATCGTTCTATACGGCGGCTACTACCAGGCCGGTCCTTTAAACGCGACTGGCGGACAGCCCTGGGCGATACTTAAGAATGCGGAGGAAACTCACCACCTGATCGGTGCACTGGACCACATGCGGGGACACCACGATTTCAAGGTTGGCGCAGAGATGCGCGTCCATCGCATCAATCAAGGCCAGCCCGGCACCCCCGCAGGGTACTTCACCTATGACTACAACACTACTTCCGAGGGCCCGAACTACGGCGGCGGCGACGCGATGGCCGGACTGCTTACCGGAACCAGCACCACCGGATGGGGGCAGTACGAAATTCCTCCCTACTTCGCGATGCAAAACATCGGGTATGCCTGGTACTTTCAAGATAACTACCGAGTCAGCGACAAGCTCACACTGAACCTGGGCGCCCGATATGAACTGGAATACCCACGTACGGAGCGACACAATCGCGAGGCTTGGCTTGACCCGACGATGGCTTCACCGCTTGGAGACGTGCCAGGTTTGGGTCCCATCGAGGGCGGGATCGTCTACGCCAGCAATGCGCAAAGACACATCGTAAATACCAATTACGGCGGAATAGCCCCCCGCATTGGCCTCTCTTATCATTTGGCGCCCAAACTCGTCCTGCGGCTCGGTTACGGGATATTTTACAATCCGAGTCAATTTGTGGCATCCAGCCCGTCAGGCAGTACGGGCGGCATAGACGGATATGATGCCACCACGAACTGGACGACCACCTATCAGGGTGACGGAGCCACGCCCTGGGGCCGGCTGAGTAATCCCTTTCCGAATGGCCTTGTCATGCCCACCGGAAATGCGCTCGGAGCAATGACCAGCGTTGGAACCGGCATCAGCGAGTACCTGCGCAACCTTACGGCATTGCCTTACACCCAGACCTGGAATGCCGGGTTCCAGTACCAACTGCCGGGCGGCTTCTTGGTGGATGCCAATTACATCGGGACCAAGGGAACACACCTCTACTTCGCCGGCGCTAACGCCCTGAATTACCTGGGCCCCTGGATCGAAAAGGCGACCCCGAGCCAGATTGCCGGCTTGGAAAGCTACGTCCCTAATCCCTTTTACGGGATCATCACGAATGACACCTATCCGCTTTCCTACCCGACCGTCCAGGCTATGCAGCTTCTTTATCAATATCCACAGTACACCGGCGTCGCCATGCAGGAGCCGCCCTGGGCCAATTCCATTTACAACGCTTTCCAGTTGCGGGTGGAGAAACGCCTTTCCAACGGGTTGCAACTGCTAGCTAATTACACCAATGCAAAATCCATTGATGACTCTTCCGTCGGCACCAATACCACCTGGCTCGGCGGGTTCATCAGCCGGATCGATCCGAACAACCGCAAACTGGAGAGGTCCGTATCCGAGTACGACATTCCCCAGGTTCTCAACATCGCCTACACCTATCAGCTTCCCCTCGGGCGTGGGAGACACTGGGGAGGAAGCTGGAACCGCTGGGTGGACGGCGTGGTGGGAGGCTGGCAGACTAACGGCATGTGGCGCTTCGACGACGGCCAGCCGTTGAGCCTTGGGGAGACGGGTGGCGGATTGACTCTGCCCGGTTACGGCGAACGGCCAGACCTGATCGGACAACTTCGGATCAATCCCCGTTCCAAATGGTTCTGCTCCGGTCCTGGATGCGGCTACTTCGCCAATCAGGGGTCAACCACGGAGCCGACAGACGTGGCGGTGGTTAATGCCGATTACACCCTCGGCACAGCTCCACGGGAACTGCCCGACGTGCGTGTGCCTGGCACCAGCACTGGCGCGCTTTCACTGTTCAAGGAGTTTAACCTGAGCAAGCTTCGCGAAGGGTCGCGGGCGGAGTTCCGGTTGGAGTCCTTTAACGCCCTCAATCACCCGCAATTCTGCGGGCCTAACACGACGGTCAACGGCGGGAGCTTTGGTGAAATCACCTGTCAAGCCAATTCTCCTCGCGAAGTGCAGTTGGCCCTTAAGCTGTACTGGTGAGTCGTTTTGCGTGAGGGGAGGAGGCTGCGCCTCCTCCCTGAAGTTTCTACGTCTGGTTGAGGCGCACACCCGATGAGCGTGGATCGTGCGTAAATCACAGATTTGAGGCCCCGAAGGGGCCAACCGTGAATAGCCGCAGGTTCTAATATGCGGATCGCGTCTTCAACCCTCCTCCCCTTGGCGCGGTAAGGCGGGTGACCCCTCGCCCATTGCGGCCCCGTAAAATGTGGAAAATCCAGAGGGCGCCCCGGGTGGGCGCCCGACGGGACAAGCCACCACGAAAGAAGCGCATAGCCTCTGAAATGCGCTACAGGCTACGCCCTTTCGAATTCACAATCTTCCGCGAGGTGACATATGCAAGACATGGCTGGAAACCAGATAAGCCGTCGGGCGCTCGCTATGGGCGCTTTCGCCGGAGGAGCATCGCTGGCTTTGAGTGTGGCCGGACATGCGGCGAGCGATCCAGGACCGGAGAGCACCTGGCTTGATGTTCACCAGTTCGGGGCAAAAGGTGACGGAAAATCTATCGACACCGCGGCGATTCAGGCGGCTATTGATGCGGCATCCGAGAAGAAGGCGGCTGTCTTCTTTCCGCCAGGCCAGTATTTGTCAGCCGAGATTCATGCGCGTCCCCATGTATCTTTGATCGGAATTCCGGCCTGGGACTATCAGGGTGGTGCGGGTTCAACAATCAAACTCGTTGATTCAAAGGCTACCTGCCTTTTGAACATCACCAACGCCCGGGGAGCCACGGTCGCCGGCTTGGCGATGGAGGGAGATCAGCTTGGCCAGGGTATCCATGGGATCTTCCTGAACAAGCCGGACTACGGCCCGCATGAAGACACTTTTAGGATCGAAAGATGCCAGGTGACGCGTTTCAGCGGCGATGGGGTCCGCCTTACGTGCGCGTGGGCTTTCTCGATCCGCCATTCCATGGTCGCCTTCAATCAGGGGGATGGCGTGCGGCTCCGGGGCTGGGACGGATTTCTGTTGGATAATTGGTTGTCAGGAAATCGCGGTGCCGGGTTCGGGGCGCACGATGAGAACGCTTCCGTTACCATGACCGGTAACCGCATCGAATGGAATCACGAGGGAATTCTTATTGTGGGTGGGCACGGGTATAACATCACGGGGAATTTTCTCGATCGGAACGGCGCCTGCGGTATTCTGTTGGTCGCCGGCCACGCTGAGACTTGCTCCCAAATGGCGATTACGGGGAATTATTTCCACATCAGTGGCAAGAATGCCGTCCCCGCAACCTATGATTCGTGCCAGATTCGAATGGAGGACTCGCAAGGGGTCACTTGCGTGGGGAACGTCCTTCACATTGGCCGGAACGACGAGAAGGGCACATGGTCCCCATCGTACGGAATCGTCTACAAGAAACTGGCGAACTGTGTGATTGCCAACAACGTGTTGCACCAGGGTGCGATAAAAGAACTGCTTGCGGATCTCGGAGGTCATGGCAACGGTTTGGTGGTGAAAGACAACCCCGGAAGTCTGTTTAATCCAGGGGAGGAGCCCGATGACTAGCCTGAATCAGGAGGGGAGCCGCGGTGGCCGCCACGGCATGCCACAAAGATGAAGAAGGATCCATTGGCATCCCCTGAGACTCGTTGCCGCTTGTTCTCCGACTGGTTGGTTGTGCCTGTGAGGTTTCTCCGCCGTTCCATCATTCTAGTTCTCGCTCTTCTTTGCGTAGCGTTGCCTTTATTTGCCCAGCTTCCGTCGGGCCGAATTGATGAGGCCATTGCGGATCTCAACGAGCAGAAGTTCCCGGATGCGGAAGCGATCTTAAAGGACGTGCTCCGCGGCCACCCCCACGATCCGACGGTGCTGGGATTAATGGCGGTGGCGCTGGATGGTGAGAAACGATACGGAGAAGCGGAAACGTACTATTCTCAGGCGGTCAAACTCTCGCCGGGGTCGGCGGCGCTTTTCAATAATCTCGGGACTCATTATCTTGCCATGGGTGACCGGGAGCACGCGCGCCAGGCTTATCTGTCCGCTGTCCGAATCAATCCGCACGACCCGAACGCAAACCTGCAGCTTGCCCAGATCGCCGTGAAAACCAGGCAAGGGGCGGAGGCACTTCGTTACCTGGACCGCCTGCCGGCCGAGACCCAGGCAAAGCCCGCTCTCTCTGTCGTCCGCGCCCAAGCGTTGGCTCTGGCAGGCAAGACGGAACTCGCCGAATCTCTATTGGCTCGTGCGCTTGAGGAATCCCCTGACGATCCGCGTGTGGCATTCGCTGCGGGCATGACATTTGCTGATTGGAAACGCTACCAGGATGCCGAGAAGGCGTTTACACAGGCGTTGCGATCAGCTCCTACGGATTTCGATGCTCAGTACAATTTAGGTTTGGCGGCGTTGGGTGCGAAGGATTCGGATCGCGCTGCGAATGCGTTTCAAATTGCACTGCGGCAGCATCCCGATGATTCGGATTGTCTATACAACCTGGCGCGCGCTTACGACGCCCAGGGACAAACACTCGGAGCCATGATTCCGCTTGAGCAGGCCCAGCGTCTGGCGCCGCAACGAGCGGATATCATCTTGCTGGCCGCCAACCTTTCGGAAAGGCTGGGATTCTACGGCGATGCTGCCGTCGCTTTCGGGTCCTATCTAAAGCTCAGGCCCGACGATATTCCAGCCCGGCGAGAACGGGGGTTTGCCCTGGCGGTCGCCTCCCGCACGGAGGACGCCCTTCGCGACCTCGAAGAATACGTGCGCAGAAATCCCCGCGACACGCGTGGTCTGTACGAACTGGGCGTCGTTGAGACCATTTGGAATCGCGAAAAGTCTCTGGGGCACATCAAGGCGGCTCTGGCCATCGACCCCACGTTCCTGCCGGCGCGATATGCGCGAGCCGTCCTCTACTTTCAAGCCGGGCAGTACAGGGAAGCAATCTCGGATCTGCAGACCGTCCTGGCGCGCGAACCTGACGATCTCGGCGCGCTCGACACCCTAGGCGAAACCGAGCTACAACTCGGAAATGCACAAGCCTCCGTGAAGGCATTGAGCCACGCTGCGGAATTGGCTCCGGATGATCGTTTGATCCTGATGCATTACAGCCGGGCGCTGGCGCGGAATCACCAGCCGCAGGAAGCCCAGGCAGTTCTGGATGAGCTTCGGCGCCTGGGTTCGGAATCTAATCCAGGCCGGCCAAATAGCGGGTTACTCCGCTTCCTGGAGCTGTCGCCTTCGCAGCAAGAAGCGCAGTACCTGGCGAACCTGCAGGTTCGCCTGCGCATGAATCCGGACAGCGTGCCTCTGAAGGTTCGAATCGCCAAGGAAGAACTGGCGCAGGGGGAACGGCAACAGGCTCTGGAGATGTTTCACCAGGTGCTGGTGGAGAGCTCCGACCCTCGGGTCCTTCAGGACTGTGCTGGCGCGTTGCTCGACAAGCAGGAATACGAGCCGGCCCGCGGCCTACTTGAAAAGGTCCTGTCCATTGAGCCTTCCCGAACCGATGCGCTTCTTGATCTCGCTATTGCGGTGTTTCGCACAACGGGCGCTGAAGCTGCATTGGCCGAACTCTCGCGTGTACCACTGAATCGGCAGAAAGGCGACTTCTTCCTTCTGCAGGCACAATTGCTGGACGCCGAAGACAAACCGGAGCAGGCCGCCGCAGCTTTGAACCGTGGTCTTGAAGCCTCCCCCACCCGTGCGGATCTTTACTTCCAGGCTGCCCTCTTCCTGGTCAAACACCATCAAGTCCGGCAAATGGTGGACGTTTTGGGTCGTGCTGAACAGATTGTCCCGGGCGATCCCAAGCTGATGCTGACTCGCGCCATTGGGCTGGAGATGTTACATGAACGCGAGGTGGCGATGAACGTTCTCTCGAAACTGGAATCACAGGACCCGACCTGGTATCTGCCTTACGAGATTCACGGCATCATTCAGAGTATCCGGATCCGTCCGGCGGAAGCCAAGCCACTCCTCCAAACCGCCATTGCCTTGGGGGCTGATGACCCCCGAGCTTACTTCTATCTTGCTTCAGCAACTATCCAGGCGAATACCGAAGACACTGCCGAAGCGCAGAAGGCTATTGAGCGGGCGCTGGCACTGGACCCGAAGGACCCCTTCATCCAATCGCTGGCAGGCCGGATCGCTTATCTCAAAAAGGATTACCCGGCCGCTCTCGAGCGTCTGCGGTCAGCATTGGCCATCTGGCCGGACATGATCGAAGCCCACCAGACGCTGAGCGGAACGTATCGCGCGCTGGGAGACAAAGAGAAGGCGGCGGAGGAATTGAAGACGGTGCTCCGCATCAAGCAACAGAATCCCACGGCGGACCAGGAACTGCCGTTTTCGGTGGGGGACATGCTGTTTTCGGTCGGAGCTCCTACTGCCACACATGAATGACGGATGAAGGACAATTCAAATGACTCCCCGTTGGGGTCGCTGCTGCCGAGGTGTTCTGGCGCGATCCAACAACACGCCAAAAGGCAGCATGGACCGAGCATGCCTGGAATGCCCCCGACTCAAGTGGTGTGGCGCTAATTATTCGAATCTTTCGAACGGACGCTGCACAGTTGCGTGGGTTGCGTTAAGGCGAGTATTCCATCACCGATCCCGGCCAACTCAAAGTCGATGGGCTAGCCTCGATTGAGGCATCCGTGCCCGGCAACGTCGAACTCGACTTTGTTGATGAGAGTGCATTTCCAACTACTTCGACCTCTCCCGGGAGAAAAGGAATCCATTCCAGTGACGATGGCAACGCCCGCTCCCTTGCTGAGGCAAGGGCTGGTACGATGATGGTGGAGGGGACCAACGTCCGGGCGGACCGCGTCCCCGTCCGCTTGGTCAAAGCCCGGTAAGAAATGAGCAAGGTACAGGAGTGTGATGAATTCAAAACAACGAGTCCACGCAGCCCTGCGGCGGGAACCGGTCGACCGGCCACCCATCTTCATGTGGTTTCATCCTCAGACCGCCCAACGGCTCGCCCGGGTGCTGGAGATCCCAGCGTCCCGGGTGGCCGAGGCCATGGGGGATGACGTTCGGCAAACCTGGGTGAACAACAATTACGCAATGGAAGGAATCGTTCACGAGCACGACGGCGAATCGCATCTGGACATCTGGGGTATACAGTGGACCAGGCAGTACGGCTTCAATCAAATTACCCGTTTTCCCCTCGGCCAGGCGAGTCGGGAGGAGGTGCTTCGCTATGCATTTCCTATCGACCGCTTGGAAGAGCTCATGCGTCTGATGCTGCCGGTTGTGGCCCATCAGCGGGACTATTTTATCGGCTGCGACGTGTCTCCGTGCGTGTACGAAATGTATTGGCGTCTACGCGGAATCGAGATGGCGCTACTGAATATGGTCGAAGATCCGGGGTTCGCGAGCGAAATGCTCAAGCGTTGCGCTGACTTTTCGCTGGAGCTTTCGCGGGCTGCGCTGGCGCGCTACAAGCTGGACTGGCTGTGGACAGGCGACGACGTCAGTTCGCAGGCTTCCATGTTGATGAGCCCGGCGACCTGGCGAAGTCTGATTAAGCCGCATCTGGCGCGGGTCGTAGCCGTGGGAAAGGCCCAAGGATTATGGGTGGCTTATCATTGCTGCGGCGCTCTGCGACCCATCATTCCGGATCTCATCGAGATTGGGGTCGATGTGCTCAATCCGGTGCAGTGCAATTGTCCGGGAATGGACCCGCTGGAGCTGAAGGCGGAGTTCGGAAAGCAGTTGGCATTCATGGGTGGTGTGGATACCCAGGGCCTGCTCCCCACCGGGAGTGTCGATGATGTGCGGCGAGCTACATCCCGGCTGATTGCGGGTATGACGCGCGACGGCGGTGGTTACATCCTGGCAGCTTCCCACACCGTCCCGCCCGAGACCCCCGACGAAAACGTATTCGCCATGTACCAGGAGGCGGGGATCAGCCGCCAGGAGATCTTTGACCGCGCCGCGCAAATCCGACGGGAGATCGCGGTCCAAGCCGGGAGACTAGCAAATAAGGACCTGAACCGCTGATTACGGAGAAAACACATGGGTGGGAAGATTCCTGAGAGTGAAAGGCCCCTTAGTCTTGAACCTAGCCGGCGCGAATTCTTGAAGAACGCCACGACCGTGGTGGCAGGGCTCGCGGCGCCGAAGGCGCTCGAGGCCGGGAGCGCCAACTCGCTGCCAACAGTGAGTTTCGGCCTCCATCGCGTGGCGCGGCTGATCGTGGGCAGCAATCCCATTTATGGCTATTCACACTTTAACCCACAATATGACACGCACATGCTGGAATGGTTCACAGACGAGCGCATCATCAAGCTCCTACTGGACTGCGAGAATGCCGGAATCAACACTTGGCAGGCCAGTTTCCACCGCAACATGAGGAGGCAATTCCCCAAGCTTCGTGGGGCGGGCTGCAAGATCCAGTTTATTTGTCTGGCTTGGCCCTACGACGAGAAGGCAGACGGGTGGACGGGGAATACTCCGGAAGAGGTTCTGGAGGGAACCTTCAAGTGCGCACAAGCCGCGAGCGAGTTCAAGCCTATCGGCATCGCTTTTCACGGCTTCGCCACCGACCTCCTTTACCGGGCCGGGAAGATCGCTCTCCTCAAGACCTACATCGACCGGGTTCATGACCTGGGAACCACGGCGGGCATCTCCACGCATAATCCCAAGATCCTGTCGACTCTGGATGAGAAGGGATTGGGAAATGACTTCTACATGGCTGGCCTGCATTACATCAGCCGCCAGCCCGAGGAATGGATGAAGGAAATCGGCACGCTCCCACTGGACGAGGGGTGGATCGCTGCCGACCCGCCGCGCATGGCCGAAGCGGTCCGCAAAGTGAGCAAGCCCACGCTGGTCTATAAGATCCTTGGGGCGGGACGCAAATGCAACTCCGAAGAGCAGAAGCGCGAGGCCATCGCTTGGGCCTACAAAAACATCAAGCCCATTGATGCGACGATCATCGGCCTATACCCACGGTACTCCGACCAGGTTGCAGAAACAGCGAAAATGGTGCGTGAGTGCTTGATATAACACCCAGTATTATTCACGGCATCTTGGCGCGTTCGACCTCCTCTTGCGCTTTGTCCTGAAGCCCCAATGTTGAATAGGCCCGTGCCAATTGGGAATGGGCCTTGGCCATGTGTGGAGCAATGCTCACCGCTGTTTCGAGTTCGCGCGCCGCATCCTGCGGCCGGTTCAGGTAGAGGTAGAGTTCTCCTAGGGCCTCGTGCGCCTCGGCATAGTTGGGAAGGATTTTGATGGCGTGTTCGAAAGCCTCGATGGCCGGCTGCGCCTGTTGGCGGCGGGAATAGACGACTCCCAGATTGAAGGCCGCCGAGAAATTTGTGGGGTCGAGCTCGAGCGCCTTCTGAAAAGCCTGCTCCGCAGCATCCAAGTCGCCCGTCTCCAACCGCGAAACGCCCAAGTAGTAAGCGGCCACGGAGTTGTTGGGGTCTAGTTGCAGAGCGGACTGGTAGGTAGCGGCGGCTTGGGGAAAGTCGTTCAAGTGGAAGTACTCACCGGCGATGAGGAAACGGATGGTGCCTGAATGAGTTGCGGCCTTTTCCGCTTGCTGGAGTTTGCGGAGAGACTCCGCATAGTCCTTGTGCTCCTCGTCAATGAGGGCCGCAGAGACCAGTTCATAAGCCTGAATGCGGTCCTTAGGGTCGGGCAGTGTCCTTCCTTTCGCATCCGCGAAAGTCCCCGTCGAGACTGCCACGTATCCCAGGGAGCGGAGGCTCTTCATGAGCGCAGGATCAGCAGGGACATTTCCGCTCCCCGCGGCGCCACTCGCCGGGGCGTAGCGGCTGACCAGCTTGCGCAGGCGATTGCTCATGTCCTGAGCAAGATCCGGGCGTGAAGAGACGAGGTTGTTCAACTCCGTTGGATCAGTGCGCGTATCGTAGAGTTCCGGGCGTGTCGTCTCGATATACCTCCAGCCGCGCGCTTGGACGCTGCGCAGTGAATTCCAGCCGAAGTGAAGCAAAGGAGGGTAACTTTCTGCATAGAGGTTCGACGCGCCCTCGCCCGCCCGTCCCGCCACCAAGCTCAGCAAGCTTCGTCCCTGCACGCCAGCCGGAACGGGCAATCCCACCGCCTGCAAGACTGTGGGCATCACGTCCACGAAAGATACTTCCTCTGGAACCACTCGAGGCGCATCGCCGGTGACTCTTATGATACACACCACGTGAAGATTGGAATTGTAGACAAAGAAACCGTGCGTTTTCTCGCCATGCTCCCCGAGGCTCTCGCCGTGATCGCTGGCCACCACCAACACTGACTTTCCGAGCAGTCCCTGGCGCGTCAGCGCAGCCACGAGGCGTCCCACCTGTGCATCGACAAAGGCGATTTCACCGTCATAAGGACGGGCTCGATAGCGCTCTGCATAGGGCGCCGGGGGCCGGTAGGGGCTGTGGGCGTCATAGAGGTGCACCCATAGAAACAGGGGCTGGGGCGGGTGGCGGTTCAGCCACTTCAGTGCCTCGTCCACCACTTTGTCGCCGGGTCGCTTCATGGCATCCAGGTGCAGTTCTTCTGTGCCTGCCAATTCAAAGTGATCGTAGTAAGTGTCAAATCCTTGGCTCAGTCCGAAGCGCGAGTCCAGCACCGGCGCGCCAATAAAGGCCACGGTCGAGTAGCCGTGGCTGCGCAGGATTCCAGCCAGCGTGGCGGTTCCCGGCGGCACACGATTTCCCACAAAATCGTGCACGCCGGTCGCGAGCGGGTACATTCCAGTCAGGAGCGAAGTGTGCGCCGGCAAGGTGATAGGCACGGGCGTAAAGGCCTGGGTGAAGCGCGCGCCCGAAGCGGCAAGCCGGTCGATATTGGGCGTCTCGATTGCGCCGTAACCGTAACACCCCAGGTGATCGGGCCGAAGCGTATCGAGGGTAATGAGGACAACATTGTAGCCCGGCCGCTCAGCCGCTGCTATGGGACCGGCACTTAAGAGCAAAGCGAGAATCGCGAGCAAGCTAACCGCGGCATTGCCGCGCCGGAAACGCAGAGCCTTTCCGCAGAGCACGGGGGCGAGCCGCAGGTTATCGTTGAACAGAGTGAACCTGTTATGGACATTCTCTGGATTCCTGCGCCCGCCCAGCGGGGAGGGTTCATAGCGATATATACGACTTGCGACGACAGTCCTCAACATCGCCGCTATGTTACTCCACCTAGGGATTAACTTCCAACACCGGTACCAATCGCGTCACAGGGTTTTGCTCAACGCTTTTACTCTCAGGCGGTTAGATCAATCTTGCGACTCTCAGAAAACGGCCAATTGAAGGGGCCAATTTTGGGGCTTCGATTCCCGAATAAATCCCTTAATGGAAATGCTCTAGCTCAACAAGCCAGCCAAAATATCTATTTCGCCTGGTCGGCGGCATCTACGCGGCGACCAGCACTATTACCGCATTCAGACGCGCTCATCGCTCATGGAGTCGCACAACACGACCCCACCCGTTCGGTTTGGCGCGACTTCGCTGACGACTATGGACAGGACCTCCTGCACCAGAACGACGAGACAAGCCATTAGAAAACAAACGACTCAACCGTGTAATCTATGAGTTGGCCAGATAGGGTTGTCAAGCGGACTGGTTCGCTGGTGACGTAATGCACGTGCAAAACGGGAAGGACACACTTCTTCTCTCCGCTGGTCAACAAATCCGTTGAGGATTCAGCAATTGGCCGTTCACTTTCAAAATCTCCTTCTGAGCAGTTAAGAACGACTGGGAGTTAAAACCGCCTTTCCAGGAAAGTAGGTGAACGTGGGTTGTAACTTGCCGACTTCCGCCGTTCACTGCACACTCTATGCACACACGTTGCGTTGACATCAGGAACTACGTCTGTCCAGAAGGGGTGCCACTGATCGGGAAGTCAGTGAGACCATCTCCTGAATTTCCCAAGACCGGCAGGCGCCTTATCATCAGGCATGATCCTTTCCGTCAGTTGAAACATGGAAGGCGCAACCTAAGCGCTAAAGAGGCGTGCACAGGTCAGCTATATTCGTGCCCGAAGATTCCAAGTCCCCTTTCTGGTAATAGATCGCCTGCAAGTCATGGTACGAAGGGGCTCTCCCCAGCTATGAACAGCCTGACCTTCGACTCCTTGAGCCATCGGCAACCTTTGATTCGGCTAACCCTCTCCGATTCGGAAATGAAGCGATGGCAATTTTACTGACACACCCACTGCACACTAGTTCGCCCCTCCTACGGTAAATCTATGAATGTTCGGCTGTTATGTGCCTTTGAGCTTTATCGAGCGGGGTAGAGGTCAGATGTCTGTAAGTCTTTGATTTGGTAGGCCCGGACGGACTCGGACCGTCGCCCTCTACCGTGTCAATCCGCAGTCCATTGATTTATCAACAACTTACTGGTGCTCGCAGGGGCTGTTAACTCCGCCAACTGCTTGTAAGTTCGTCCGGCATCGGTTTGGCCTTCGGGTTGGAAATCGCCCCATTTTTCGCTCAATCCAGCACAGGGGTGCTGGAGGGCGACCGTCCCTTACTGCTTCTGGAACTCCGACGCCTTCCTGTGCTCGATAACATTGTCGTGGCCCACAGCTCGTCGCCCACGTGGAGGCCCGTGCCCAGCAGCGGCCATGGACAAGGCACCATCGCCGACGCCGAACTTACCAGATGGTTCTCGAGCGCCTCGAACGATACCTGATCGATCGAATGGTCCATCTCAAGGTCATCGGCGTGAATAATCAGTAGCTTCGCGTCCTTCGGGTAAGCCAACCTCTCGGCCAGTGTGGGCGTCTGCGCATTCAGAAAAGCGGTACCGCCCAGGAAAACCAAGAAAAACGCTGAACTGCATGTCGTTCGCATCTGGAAGCGACTTAACATAGGCATTTTCCTCTCAAGGGGTTCTTGGCAGTGGCACAAGGACTCTTACCGCAGCCCCGAACCTACGGTTTCTGTTCACAGCCACAGACAAGCGGACCGGCGCGTCGCCGCTGCGAAAAACCAGGGCAGCCGTGGGCGTCACCGGAGCAAACGGTCAATTTCCCGCCAGTTTGTGACAATGATGTGGTTGCGGCGGATTACCTCCTTAAAAGCCTTATCCGTCCGAAGAAGATCCCTTTCTCGGGTGATGGACAGGGCTTAATTCGCCATCAGCTTTATCAATACGTACGTGGCGCGGCATCTCGCCGAGCGGTTTTGGTCTTACCTTAGCCCAGTTTGCAGCAACGCACTATACCCGGTTTAGGTTTTCGGGGGACGCCCTCCCTGACCTGCTTATTGTGGAAAACTGTCCTGTGCCAGTTGTACCCGCAGAGGAACTGTTCCGATCGTTTTTCCTTGCGACTCCGCAGTCACCGTAAACTGCTGCCACTCCCTCCGCACCTCCGCCGGCGAAGCGGCCTGGACGCGCAGGTAGTAGCGGGGTTCGTGAGCAGGGACATGGGCGGGAGCCACCGGGGAGACCTTCCATCCTTCGGGTGCGCGCACCGAGAGATTCACGTCGATGGGCGTGTCCAGGGGATTGTCAATCACCAGAGGAATGCTCAAATAGGCCCCCCGAGTGAGGGAGATTTCGTAGGGCACGAGGCCGAACAAACTGTCTAATCCATGGGCCTGCCAGAACAGGCGATAAAAGTGCCACGGGTCACCCAGCTCCATCACCGGCTGCGCATGCCTAGGCGCGATGTACCCGGGTGGGCGTTGAAAGGGGATGCCGCCGGGCACGACGCCGGCAGCGACATCATCGGTGGCAGCGCCCCCCACCAGTGACCTCCCCAGGATGAAGCGGACGGGATCCCGCACCCAGTCGGCTTTGTCGGCCGAACCGAACTGGGTCTTATGCTCCGCCACCGTCCGCCCGGAGATCTCGCCATAGCTGACCCCGCGGGTGGGCGAGATGTCCGTGACGTTATATTCAGGGCCTTTCCCAGTGAAGAAATCGAGGTGTGTGGGGTTCGCAAAATAATAAAGCTTCTGCGGTTGCCAGGGACGGAGTCCTTCCGTCCGGTTCATATAATGACCCGGGTCGGTGGCGGGTGAAACCTGCTCAGGGAATGCCGTGGGATCGCCGGCCATGTCAAACGCCTCGGTGGCCAGAACGCCGGATGCCTGATGATCGGAATGATTCTCCCCGGTTACGAATTCGGGCAGCCATGTGATGATGACCTCGGGACGGGTCAAGCGAACCAGGCGAACCATCCGTCCCAGCATTTGGCCGTGGTCGTTTCCTTCGAGGGACTCGAGGGGATTTTGGCTGGCCGTGTCGGAGCCGCCGAGATTCCAGGTATTGGTGATCCCTAGGACGGCGGCGGAGCGTTCGCCTTCGATCTGGCGGACCGCTGCCAGAGAAGCGGACTGCTCCGGACCAACCCTATTCAGCCCTCCATTCATGCTCTGACCTGTGTCAATCACCCACACGATGCCCACGCGCAGCTTTTGGTCCGCGGCGCGAGCGCAATAGCCCGCGATCACGGTCTCATCGTCCGAATGCGCGACCACAACGAGAATGTCGGCCTTGAAGCGCGCATCCGGCTCACGATTATTCCATCGGTAAGTGTCCTCACTTCGTTCCGGTACTTGCGCCTTGACCGCAACATCCTTGAATGGTGCGAGCAGGATCAAAGGTAGGAAGACGATGATCGGCTTGCGCTGGTTAAAACCTGGTTGTGGCATAACGCCTCCGCGAAATTGCGTCGCCTTGTGCGCGATCGACAGTCCATATGCACCATCCGCCTTGGAGGGCGGCTACTGACTGCGCTGAGGCGCCAGCGCCTCACGATAAAACTTGATGGACATATCTGTTTGGCCTAAGTCGAGGCAAACCTCACCGCGATTCTCATAACTCCAGGGTTCTCGAGGGGTGATGGTCATCTCCAGGTCAAACTCCTTGCCGGCCTTTTCGAGAATTCCCAGGCGCTGATAAGCCACGCCTAGATTGTAGTGCGCGAAGCTCAGTTTAGGGGCGAGCGCAATACTCTCCTGCAATTCGGTAACGGCACGCTGGTTTATTTACAAATCAAGATATGCCTTTCCCAGAAGGAAATGCAAGTGAGCAATGTCGCCTCCCGCGCGCACCAATTGATCGAAGGCTTTTTCAGATTCCTTCTCGCGCTTCAGTTTTCCATAGCAGATGCCTCGAACGAAGAGTGTTTTAACCACCCAGCCTGCGGTGCATCTGCGCCCGCGCAAAAGTATTTCCACCTCTCGTTCCCGCACCAATCATCTCCCCCCGTCACCTCGGTAGTGTTACACCGTCGATAATGGATCTCCGTCCGTGACTGCTGTTTTGGTGCTACCCAGAGTGAAAAGGGCACTTTTCACGTAAAGCCGTTATACGGCCATGTGAATTGCTTCCGAGTGCCCTGTCATCCATCCAGAATCCATATCCCGCGCACTTCCATAGGATATAATCATGAGAAACCCTATGCCCCTGACTGCTGGAACTCGGTTGGGTCCCTACGAAATCCTCGCACCCATCGGTGCAGGTGGCATGGGTGAGGTGTATCGCGCACGCGACGCTCGACTGGCACGCGAGGTGGCGATCAAGGTCCTTCCTGAGTCGGTTGCCAATGATGCCAACCGCCTTCAGCGTTTCGAACAAGAGGCTCGTGCCGTCGCGGCCCTGAACCATCCCAATATTATGTCGGTGCATGATATCGGGACGCAGGACGGCACCCACTACATGGTTACAGAATTACTGGAAGGTGAGACGCTGCGCGAAAGGCTCACCGGCGGCGCTCTCCCGTCGAGACGGGCAGTGGAGTGCGCGATACAAGCCGCTCACGGTTTGGCCGCGGCACACGAAAAAGGCATAGTGCATCGCGACCTCAAGCCCGAGAACCTGTTCATCACAAAAGATGGCAGGATGAAGATTCTTGACTTCGGCCTGGCGAAGCAGACGATAGCCTCCGCGCCGGCAGGGGATGACCTTCCCACGCTTGGTACCACCGCGCACACATCGGCGGGGATGGTAGTCGGCACAGTTGGGTACATGGCACCGGAGCAGGTGAAGGGCGAAGCGGTCGATTCTCGCACCGATATCTTTGCTTTCGGTGCCGTGCTCTACGAGATGCTGAGCGGTCGGCGCGCGTTTCAGCGGACTTCGTCGGTGGAGACCATGGCCGCGATTCTCAAAGACGATCCTACTCAGCTTGAGTCCAGTGGAGACCGGCAGATTTCGCCGGGTCTGGAGCGCATCGTGCGCCGATGCCTGGAAAAGAGCCCTGGGCAGCGTTTCCAGTCGGCCAGAGACTTGAGCTTCGCAATCGAGAACCTCAGCGCGGGTATGGGTCAGCAGCAAGCCATCTTGACCACTTCACCAGCACGAAATCCTTGGCGCAGTTTGAGTTTTGCCCTGGCGATAATTGCCATTTCGGCTTTGGTTCTTAGCCTTCGCGGGTTTCTGATGCCTCCGCCACAACCTAGCTATCGAGAAGTGACGTTTCGCAGGGGATACATCCTCTCCGCGCATTTCACGTCCGACGGACAAACTATTGTTTACAGCGCTGCGTGGGAGCGCCCCCCGAGCAAGCTCTACAGCTCTCGCGTCGATGGCACCGATATACGCGCTTTGGATTTGCCGTCGGGAGACGTCTTGGCGGTGTCGCGTTCGGACGAATTAGCGATCGCATTGGGCGGCACGAAGAACTATGGGTGGCGGGGGGACCGTCTGGTTCAGGCTCCGCTTGGCGGGGGCGCACCCCGCGAATTAGTCGACAATGTAATCGGCGCCGCCTGGTCTCCTGGCGCCAGCCGACTCGCGGTCGCACGTTTTGAAGGTGGAAAATGTCGGTTGGAGTACCCTCTTCGCAAGGTCCTCTACGAGACGGTGGGTTGGATTAGCTACATTCACTTCTCGCCGCAGGGAGATATGATTGCATTCATGGACCACCCCCTCGTGGCCGATGACCGTGGAAGTGTTGCGGTGGTGGACCTCAGGGGCAACAAGCGAACGCTCACCAGCGAATGGTCCGGTGAACAAGGTTTAGCCTGGTCTCCCGATGGTCAGGAGATCTGGTTTACGGCCTCGATGGGCGGCACGAGCGACCGGGCGCTTTACGCTGTCAGCCGCAAGGGCAAGCAGCGCCTGGTCTTGCAGGGCCCCGGCAGCTTGCTGTTAGACGACATCGCGCCGGATGGCCGCGTTCTGTTGGCCCGTGAAGATTTTCGAAGCGAAGTTATGATTGGCCGAACCGGCGGCGTGTCGCGGCAATTGAGTTGGCTCCAATACATGTGGGTAAATTCCCTGTCTCGCGACGGCAAGTTCGCCGTTATGGGTGGCCAGGCGGAGAGCAGTGGTACGGACTACAACATTTACCTGGCGAGACTTGATGGTTCCCCCGCTGTTTTGCTGGGGAATGGCATCGGGGGTGGCATTTCTCCTGACAATAACTGGGTAACCGCCATCCTACCTAGCGATACGACGAAGGTCCTGCTCCTGCCTACTGGTATGGGGGATACAAAAAGCGTGACAGCACCAAATTTCCGCTACATTCAGGCGGAGTGGACAAGCGACGGACGCAGGTTGGTTGTCGATGCAAGCGAGTCCGGGCATCCCCTCAGGTCTTGGGTACAGGACGTCTCCGGTGGCTCACCTCGTGCTGTGACCCCGGAAGGAGTCAGGGGCTTCTTCGTAACCGTCAACCATTCCGACTACGTGAGCGCCCGAGACCCCAAAGGAATGCTCCGACTCTATCCTGTCGACGGAGGCGATTCCAAACCCGCTTCTGGGGTTACTGATACCGACCAGGTGCTTGGAGGCACACCGTCCGCGAACTTCCTCTACGTAACGCCGGATGATTTTTCTACCATACCGCTCAAAATCTCACTGCTCAACATCGTAACAGGCGCTCGGCAGCCGTACGTGGCCCTAGAACCCACCGACCCCGCCGGGTTTTATTTGTTTGATCATCCGGTGCTGTTTACCGCCGACCAGAAACAGTATGTTTACGCCCAGTACCGCGCGCTGTCGACCCTCTATGTCGTCGATGGGCTGAAGTAACAAATTGTGGACCGCGGAACCTCCGTGTAGTGCGCACGCGCCGAACCCGATGGAATTGTGCCAGGATAACGACGTAATGCAAACCATCACAACTCAAGCCCGGGGCAGTCGGGTGCTCGGAAACAATCCCAGTGCGGTGCGGTTCGTCCTCTGACGATTGTGGTCACCTGGCCGTATAGTCGGAAATAACCGGCCAATCTTTTTAATCACACCTCTAAGCGCTGTGGCTGCGAAGCGTTATTCCTCTCCAGTTGGGATTTTCCTCTTCAGGAGGAGGGGCCTCGCTTACGGCTCCGATCTTGACGGGTCAACGCCGGGCAGGACCCCTATGAACCACGATTCTGTTTATCCCACTTTCTGCCCTGCCGCACAAGCTCGACACCGATTGGGCTCGCGACACCGAGAGCGTCCTGCTGCGGCGATGCCCGGTTTGCGAACGTGATTCCACGGTTGCACACTGCGCAGTCGATGGGGAGTGAAGAGCGGAGCATGAATTGGAATCTTCGAGCCCAGGAGTATTGAGTCGCGAACCCTGTCCGGCATCGTAAAGGCGTTGTCTCCCACGTCTCACGCTGTTCCGCCACAGCCGGTGGTAAGTTCTTTGTCTGGAGGTCATAAGAAGCGTACAATACGAGAGCCCGGGGTCCAAATCAGAAATTCCGAGTAGATGAGGTCTTCATGAAATCAGCGGTGTTTTTTGCCTCCATTTGCCTGCTCCTTGCCGCCGGTGGACTCAGCTCCGTCTGTGTCTCTGCGGCCGACGACGGATGGACGCCACTCTTCAACGGAAAGAACTTCGACGGCTGGTACACCTATTTGCGGTCCAGCGGAAAGAACCACGATCCCAACGGCGTCTTTAAAATCGAGAACGGCATGATTCACATTTTAGATATTCCCGCTGACAAGGTTGAAGCCGGATATCTCGCCACCACTCAGGAATTTTCCAACGTGCGCATCCACGTTGAGTACAAGTGGGGCGTCAAACGGTTTTCGGAGGGCAAGCGAGATAGCGGCTTGCTGTACCTGGCCGTGGGTCCCGATCGAGTCTACCCGCGTTCCCTCGAATGCCAAATCGAAGAGACCGACACTGGTGATCTCTGGCTCGTCGATGGCGCATCGGTGACCGCCTTCCTCATCAGCCCCGCCTTGCCCATGTATGACGACGACATGCAGACCGGCACTCGGGTCAGCAGTTTGCCCGGAGAGTCCAGCCGCGTTCTGAAATCTGGCGACTTCGAGGACCGCGCCGGTTGGAACACGGTGGAAGTGATTCTCGAGGGAGATCGCGCGAAGCAAGTGGTCAATGGGCGCATCGTTAACACCGCCTGGGACATCAAGCAGCCCGACCCCCAGAACCCTTCGCACATGATTCCGCTCAAGAGCGGCCGCATTCTACTGGAAGCCGAAGGTGCCGAAATCTGGTTCCGTGATGTGAAGATCAAGTCGCTCGCGCCGGGCGCGAAGCCCTAGACCACTTTCGGTACCCTCCTAACCCGATTAGCAACTTCCGTCAGCTCAAGTCACGCACCCTTGCAGAAAGGACACCCAACTCCCGAGATACGGGGTTCGGGTCACCGAAGCCGACTAGGGGCTCCTGACGGTCGACTTCTACGGGTCGCGTGTTACCCGATCGAGTGGCAAGCGTCGGAATTGAGGACTTTGGCGAAGGGTCGGCAACTTCGGCATGGTTGACCCACGGGATGCGGCCCATTACATTCAGGAAGGGAGACGGATATGAATTTCGGGAATTTGCAGTGGCTTTTCCCGATTGTGGTTACTTTGCACAACGCGGAAGAAGCCATCTGGTTTCCGGATTGGACGAAACGAGCTGGTCGTTGGCATGCCCCCGTTGCACCGGGTGTCTTCCGTTTTGCCGTTGCGGTCTTCACAGTCCTGGCTTTCGGTGTCACCTGGCTGAGCGCCAGATCCGGCAAACAGACGGTCTGGACCTACCTGACCTTTGGGTATATGGTCGCCGTGTTGGCCAATGTGCTGATTCCGCACGTCGCAGTCTCAGTGGTAATGCGCAGATACATGCCGGGTGTTGCGACGGGCATGGCGCTGAACCTACCGACGCTATCACTGCTGGTCGTCTTAGCCGTCAGAGAGGGGTACGTTTCTGGCTGGGAGGCCGCAGCGTACTCCGTAAGCGTGACCGGTATCGGGCTGCTGTCAATTCCGGCACTGTTCAAATTGGGGAGGATCCTGAACCTGTGACCATGGTCCGCCGGGTGGTGTCCCTTCGAAGGTGGCGCCATTTCGCAAAGCGGATCGTTTGGCAAGGGCTGAAGGCCGCCTGGCACAAGTGACGTCGGCCTGAAACTCCCTGGATACGCGGTTCGCGTCAGCTTCAGAGACAGACGCCCTCCAGCCATACTGAACTCGCGGCTTAGGAGGCCGCCTGTATGGCGCGTCGGCAGAAGACAACGAAACGGCCGGGCCCCAAAACGGTGCTTGGGCTCCCCGACCTGGAACAATCGAAAAACGCGGCGCTGAACTCGCTCACGGCGGAAAGTTCTCAGGAATCGTACGGCCACGCAATCCATGAATTCATCGGCGGGTAGTGCTCGGAGCCGCGGCTGGCGTTCAATCGAACAGTGGTCCTACGATACCGCTTCTTCTTGGAGCAGAGAAACCTCGCGCCTGCCACTATCAACGTTCGCTTGGCCGCCGTGCGCCGTATCGCGGGAAGTCGGTTATCGCGCCGTCGCCGCGTCCAGCGCGAGATACCGCTCGCGATCACCTTCGGGTTCAGCTTGGGACTTCACGTCGATGCGCATAACCTGGTAACGATCATCGGCGCGGCAGGCCGGCCAGTTCGGCAGACCCGAGCCGTTCGGGTTGAACGTCTTGATGAAATTCACGAAGTAGGCTTGCATCGTCTTGGATACTTCGTAGTCGGCGGGCTCCCAGGTGTAGCGCTTGTCGAGATCCAGGTTGCCCATGGCGTATTGGATCTCGGCGGAATGCGCCGCACCGCGAGGCGGCGCGGTTTGCTGCGCGCCGGCCCCGCTGTCGCCATTGCCGCCCCTGCCGGCCGCAGGCGCAGCGGGCAAGGACTCACCCGGCATACCGAGATAAGCCGGTCGGGGACGGGCATAGAGGTAACGGTACACCGGTTTGCCGCCGGTCTTCATCTGGAGTTCAGCCCACTTCCAGGTGCCATACGAGATGAAGCGAGCGCTGGCCAGGTGGGTGGCGGCTTCGTAAACCTCATCCATGGTGCTGGCGGCGTAGGCCTTCAGCACCGGCCCGGCCTTATCCCCATAGAACTTCCTGATGGCGTTCGCCAGCGTTTCCGGCGTAGGGTCGCCACTGCCCAGAACGGAGCGTGCCGACTGCTCCTGGGTGTTCGACCCCTCGAGCAGAGGAACCTTAGCCTGCTCACCGGCTTCGAAGATCTCCGTCAAGGGCTTCGAAAGAAAGTAGCCGTCCATCGCCGTGCTGAAGCGGACACCCTGGAGTTTGGCGGCGACGTCTTGAATCTGCTCCGCAGTCATCGCGCGAAGGGCGGCAAGCGTGTTGACGCCGGCGGCGGCAGCGAATTTGACGCCCTTCTGTTCGGCACCCGCAAGAGGTTGCGGTGGCAGGCTGGAGATGGCGGCGCCGCTCTCGCCGATGGCGGCGGCCATCAGGTTCTTTGACAGCGGCGAAGCCATGAGCGCGCTGACGGAGATCGAACCCGCAGATTCGCCGGCGATGGTGACGTGCTCGGGGTCGCCGCCGAAGGCCGCGATGTTTCTCCGTACCCACTGGAGGGCGGCCACCTGGTCCAACAGACCGTAGTTGCCGGCGGAGTTGTGCGGGGACTCCTTCGTCAGCTCGGGATGGACGAAGAAGCCGAAGATGTTGGTGCGGTAGTTGACTGATACCGCGACCATGCCGCCGCGGGCCATGCTCTCGCCGTCGTAGCGCGGCTCCGAGCCGTCGCCGTTCTGGAAGCCACCGCCGAAAATGTAAACGAGAACCGGAAGTCTTTCATTACCCGATTTGGCGGAGGTCCAGACGTTGAGGTAGAGGCAATCCTCACTCATACTGTTGCTGCGGAACCAATAGTCGGCGCCGGGTGAAGTGTGCTGCATGCACCGGGGGCCGAACTGGTCGGCGTTGCGGGCGCCGGTCCAGTTCTGGACGGGTTGCGGCTCCCGCCAACGTAGGTCGCCGACAGGAGGCTGCGCGAAGGGGATGCCCTTGAAGGTGCGCACACCATCTTTGGGCACGGAGGTGGATTCGAGGATGCCGTTCGAGGTCTTTACGCGGTCAGCTGCGATGGCCGGCAATACCGCAGCGGTGTAGATAACGATGGCGGGGAAGAGAAAGCGCATACGAAGCCTCATCTGAGATTTCCGTCTTGGAATCCCAACAACTGAGTGTCGCCGATTGTGCCTCCGAGGTCAACGCAGTGGAACTGATTTCTTGGGGGTGCATCGCGCTGCTCTCGGATCGCCGACAATACCGGAGGATGTTCGCCAATCCGGGGAGAATCCACACGAGCGAAAAGTCGCCGTCTTGGACTTCTGCCAGCTCAGGGGGTCCAGATACGGCGAATCGAGGAGATCTCGAGCGACAAGGCTGGCCGATTGGTCGGTCATGAACTAGAAGCCGACCTCCGGGGCGTTTGGTGGTGGGATGGGGATTTCTCGACAGTTATCTGGGACGCGACCCGCTGGAGTCGCGAAGGGCCTCTTTTCATTCCCGATCCATCTTAATTGCCTCACCGCGGAGAGAGCCGGTACTGAGTTCGGCATCTCTGACCTTGTTTAAGGACGAGATAGCAGGCCAATGGACCACCTGCGATGCTGTATAATAAGTTGCATTGATGGCCCTAAACTCGGGGACAACTGTGGGCTGTTACGAGGTCCTCGCGCTCCTTGGCGCGGGCGGCATGGGCGAGGTCTATCGCGCGCGGGATACACGGCTCAAGCGCGATGTCGCCTTGAAAATCCTACCATCTGACTTTATTAACGATCCGCAACGCATGATGCGGTTCGAAAGGGAAGCGCAGCTCCTTGCCGCCCTCAATCATCCGAGCATCGCCTCGATTTACGGTCTGGAAGAATCCAGCGGAACCCGCGCCTTGGTCATGGAGCTCGTGGAAGGTCCGACGCTGGCCGAGCGCATCAGGCAGGGGCCACTGCCGCTCGAAGAAGCGCTTCTGCTAGCGCGGCAAATTGCTGTGGCTCTCGAATACGCCCACGAACGCGGCATCATTCACCGCGATCTGAAGCCCGCCAACATCAAGCTAGCCCGCGACGGCGGCGTGAAGGTCCTCGATTTTGGCCTGGCCAAAGCGCTCTTCGACGAGTCATCCGCCGCGGACGTCTCGAGCTCCCCCACCTTCAGCGATGCCGCAACCCGGGCCGGGATCATCTTGGGAACCGCGGCCTATATGTCGCCGGAACAGGCGCGGGGCAAGGCCGTAGACCGGCGCGTCGACGTGTGGTCATTTGGCTGCGTGCTATTCGAAATGCTCACCGGCAAGCCCGCTTTTGTAGGGGAGACGGTCAGTGACACGCTGGCGGCTGTTTTAACCAAGGAGCCCGAATCGGAGCGGTTGCCTCCGGAGACGCCTCCCGCCGTCCGCAGGCTCCTCGAGAGGTGTTTGCAGAAGGATTTGAAGAAGCGCCTGCAGGCGATCGGTGATGCCCGCATCGAAATTGAAGACTCCGTGGCAGGCAAGGATTCTGCGGGAGCGCCGGGTGTTTCTGAAAACGCAGAGCAACGGCGCCCGAGCCGCTGGTTTGGTCCAGCCGCCGCCATTGGGGCTGGCTTGTTCCTGACGGTCGTGGCCGGACTGATGGTATTTCTGGTGCGCGGCCGGACTTCGAGAACACCAACTTGGACCGCAGACATGATTCCGGGTCCGAATGTCGCCTTCGGTCCACGCATTTCTCCCGACGGACACATACTCGCCTTCCAAGCAATGATTGGGAACCTGACCCAAGTTGCCGTGGCCAGCCCGGATACTGGGAATTGGACCCTGCTGACTCACGACCGGCAGCACGGGTTTGTTAATGAGATTTCCTGGGCGCCCGACGGATCGAAACTGTATTACGACCGGTTTACGGCGGTCCCAATCGGGATCTACAGCGTCCCTGCCTTAGGCGGTGAAGAGCGGCTGGTTTTGGAAAACGCGGGCACCCCCGAGGCACTACCCGATGGCAGTCTGCTGGTCATCCACAGAGATCCTGACGGGCGCTGGCGGATCAATCATTACTGGCCGGATTTGCAACGTCTTGAGCCGTTGTCCGGATGGGTTTCAATCGACACTACGATTGCCTTGCGGGTCTTTCCCGATGGCAAGGAAGCCGCCTTTTATGGCATGGCGAGCAGAACCGAAGCGACGGCACAACTCTACGCGTTGGACGTCGCCACCGGAAAAACTCGCCGACTCCTAACGAGTGCGCCACGGCTGACGTACAACGAGGGCTATCCGATTGCCGCCGTACCAGACGGGCGCAGCGTGTTGGTGGATACTCCGGAAGGGGAACTGCACCGCATCGTAGCAGTACCGCGATCCGGCAGCGGGAGAGTGCAGACAGTCCTGACCTTGACGAGTCCTCCCTGGTACATGGACACCGCTAAAGACGGAACTCTCTATGTAGACATGATGGACCGTCCGCACGAGATTCTGCGCTATCCGGTGAGCGGAGGGGTCCCCGAGGTTATTGGACATGCAGATACGTTTGTGATGGCGGGGCAGTACATGGAACCGGTGCAGGCGTCTAATGGACTTCTCCTGCTCGACAGCAGTTTTTCCGGCCGAAGAAGGATGCTGATCGGAAAGCCGGGAGGCGATTTCTTCCCGCTCCTGGACACGAGGGAGGAGAGCGCTGGGCCGGCGAACTCGCTTGCCAACAACGAAGTGGCGCTGGTTGTCGGAAGTGAGAACGACGCGCAGGTGGTGATCGCCTCAGTTGCGGAAGGAAGGATGATTCGGCGGCTGCAAGGCACCAAGGGAAAGCACATCGTCTCGCTGGCGGCGTCTTCCGATTCGAAGACGCTTTACTTCGCGGCAGAGGGATTCATCTGGAGCATTCCTGTGTCCGACGGAACACCCCTAAAATAACCGTGGGAGACTGTGTGACGGCGAATCCAAATGGACAGGAATTGATCGTCATGGGGGAGCAGACTTCGAGCCCATTTCTTACTCGAGTGGCCACTGCGGGCGGCGAGGCGAAGAAGATCCAGATTGAGAGTGGTTTCTCGCTGTCTCCCGTCCCTCTTGGCTCGCGTGGGATGAGCCAGGATGGGAAACTGCTGGTCACGATCTCGCCCACAGACTCTTGGTTCTATCGCGTGGCAGTACTGGATCCGGCAACCGGACGCATCACGCCGGTCAAAGTTACCTACCCGGGCGATACGATATCCGCGAATTGGGGGGAGGACGGGCGGATTCTTGCTGTTGGACTGCCACTGAAGGGCCGTATTTGGCGATTTCATCGCACCACCGAATGACCGGGCGGCGGCCGAAGTCGGCTGGCGCAAGCGGATCATGCGCGTATGTGACTGCCGTCCCCGCTACGCGGCTTTCGACCCTCTCACGCGTCAATGCACGATGAGTCGGACTCCCGGCCAACCTCGCCGTCTCGTAACGTTGACCGTGAGCTGAACCTCATCACTCGGCTTGATTACTCGCAGGTTCTCGGGGAACACTCATAACCCGAGCGGAGCATTGGGCTACGAGGTCCCGTTATTGGATTCGGGTTGCTGAATAGTTGTTGGGAACAGCCCTTCCCACCAGCAATCATGCAAACTCCCCAGATACGGGGTTCGAGGATATGGGCCTTTGTCGATTACTGTTTTCCAATCTCCAGTGGCTGTGCAAGCCGGGCACTTTGATGGGAAACACTTGGTCTCTAATGGGAAGTGCCCCGACAGATGAACTGCGCTGACGGCGGCGAGGTGGGTTCGGGGCATTTTCGATAGAGCCATTAGAAGTAAGTCGCTGATGCGGTGGATGCTTTGAGAGCGCGAGTCCCGGCTCGTTTATCGCGGGCGTCTATACGGCATCCCTGTTGAAATCGAGGCAATCGTCGAGGTTGGTTAGTAGGGATTCAAGTCATTCAAAGTAGCCAATTTCCGAGGACCAGCAAACCCTATGCAGCAACCGCCCGCTGGCATGTAGCCCGTGCGACTCCAGTTTGAGCCGAGACGGCAGACCACGAAAGGCCCCGTGCCCTGAGTCCCCGAATCTCGTCGGCGTTGACCTCGACCTTTGGCCGACCGAGAGTCTTGCCTTCCCGGCGTGCGCGTTCGAGGCCCGCCCTTGTGCGCTCGGAAATCCGAACTCGCTCCTGCTTGACAAGCGTCGCCATAATCGAAATCACGACATCCCGGAAAATGCCGCAGGAGTCGAACCACTGCTCCGTGAAACTCCGGTAATGGACGCCATAGCCGGTGAGCCGGTTCAGGTGGGTGAGGGTCTCAAAGACTCCCTCGCGGGAAAATCGGTCCAGCGACCAGAAAAGCAGGACATCGAATTGCCGCCGGCTGGCGGCCTGAAACATTGCCTGGAATTGTTCGCGGTCATCGGTTGACCCGCTCTCGTAGTCCACGAACTCACTGACGATGAGCCACCCCTGCCTCGCTGCAAATCCGCGAAGCTGGTGAAGTTGGTTTTGAGTGTCTTGGCCTCGTTCGCGGGTGCTGACGCGGGCATAAATCGCAGTGCGGGCGTTCATTGCTGTGACCTCCGTTTTGTTGCTGCCGTCGCCGTGTGCTCCGCCAAGTATGGCAACGCAAGTTCCAGAGCCTTGTGGGTGCCGCCCAAAAACGTCTCGCCGGAAGGCGCTGCAAGTCTTTGATTACACGTGGGGAGAATTTTCTGGAAGCACCCGCCCAATATCGAACGATTTCGAGCTGAAATTCGCAGCTTCCACAGCCCATGTGGGGCTTGGTGTTGGGAGGAATGCCACACACTTATAGAATACATACCAGACATCGACTTACTGAGATGAAGTGGGCCTTCAATCCAAATGATGGCCAAAACCGCAGGATTTCAACGGGGGGACGGCCATCGGATTACATCGTTCGCCACAGACGGCCCGACATTGGCGGGAATCCTGGCAGCAGTGCCCGAAGGAAGGGCGTCTATTGGGCCGAATCCATAGTTTCAGGTTCCACGACCTTCTGGAGAGGCCGTTGCGCGTTTGAGGCATTCCGCGTCCGCCACCCCGCCGAGTTCCCAGAACCCCGTTTCTCGGGAGCCACGCGCCATCCAGGGCGTTGATGATCAGGAGCGCTTGCTCGGCTAGCGACTAAACGTTCGAGTGCCGCGTTTCGGTCAACACTACGCCGTCGATCGCCGGTAACCCGGATCTGCCTCTAATTTCCATTCAGCCGGGGATGCACTTACGGCGGGAA
>Ga0326727_10004671_pt1 | contig 40617 bp, 34 predicted proteins | sample MB2enrmetagenome_FD_207643 | JGI IMG/M metagenome (GOLD analysis project Ga0326727, IMG submission 207643) | Lab enriched peat soil microbial communities from McLean, Ithaca, NY, United States - MB29MY | ecosystem: Environmental > Terrestrial > Soil > Wetlands > Peat | place: USA: New York...
GCCCTGCACGCCATCGCCTTGCTGGTGCCGTATGTCCTGGCCTTTTCCCTGCCCATCGGCATGTTGACCGCGGCCCTGCTGGTCTTCGGCCGTTTCAGCGCGGACCAGGAACTGACGGCGGCCCGCGCCAGCGGGATCAGCCTGATCAGCCTGATCACGCCGGTGCTGCTGTTGAGCGTGGCGGTGAGCGGGTTGTGCGCCTGGCTCAACTGCGACATCGCGCCGGCCTGGCGCATGGCTTACAAGGAGCTGCTCTATCGGGCCGGGGTGACCCGCCCGGCCGACTTGCTGCAAAGCGGCGAATCGACGCCCTTCGGCGATCACTCCATCTGGGTGGGGAATCGCCATGCGGACGGGACCAACTTCGACAATGTCATCGTCTCGCAATACGACCGGGATGGTCACTTGCAGGAATGGATACAAGGGAGCTCCGCAACCATTGTTTCCGATCTGCCGCATCAACAAATCATCCTGACCCTGCGCGACGCCCACAGCATGCGCCACCACAGCGACGGCTGGTGCCCGGAGCTGACTCATGGCGAGCCGACTTTTCCCATCAAAGTCGAAATGGAGGCGCGCCATGCGGTGCCACTGCCGATCAGCGACATGACCGTGCGCCAACTGCTGGACCGGCTGGACAAGATCGAACGCGATATGGCCGAACCGGCCGCGAAGAGACTGGACAAGAAAGAACGTCAGGAAGCGCAGCAGGAGTTGTCCCGGGCGACCTCCGACATGATGACGCCGGCCCTGGTGTATCTGCATCGCGCGGTGGCGTTTTCCTTCGCGTGCATCGGGTTCACGCTGGTGGGGATACCGCTGGGCATCCGGGGGCATCGGCGCGAAACGAGCGTTGGGGTGGCGACAGCCTTGTTGCTGATGCTGGTTTATTACAGCTTCATTGTCCTGGGCCAGGCGTGGGCCGAGCATGCGGAGCGCGCGCCCTACCTGATTGTGTGGCTGCCGAATTTCATCTTCCAAGCCGTGGGCATCGTGCTGCTATGGAGGGCCAATCGCGGGTTGTAGGAAGTCGTGCCGCCAAACAGGTCTGTTGACTGCTGTGACGCTGCCACCTGGATCTGTTTTTCTCGGCTTTTCCCCGTGATCGCAATCATGGTTTCAGCTCCTTGATGCGGTAGGCCGTCAAAGGTCCTTCCTTGGTTTGGATGGTCGTTTTGTCCGCTTTGACGAGGTTGAAAACGTGCTCAAATACTTCGGGGCTGATCAGCACTTCGCCTTCGCCCGCCCCTTCACAGTAGCGGGAGGCGCGGTTGACGGCGTTGCCAATAATAGTGAACTCAAGCCGATCAACCGTCCCGATAAAACCATGAAACACCTCGCCACAATGCAAGCCAATCCGCACCCGGCACGTGACGTCGCCCCGTGCGGCGCGCAACCGGCTGGTCGCTTGCACCGCTTGTTGAATAGCCAGGGCGGCGCGCACGGCTTTTTGGTGATGTTGCGGGTCCGCCTGTGGACTGCCGAACACGGCCAGGACAGCGTCGCCGACAAATTTATCCACCGTGCCATCATGGCAGAAAATGGTTTCGACCATCGGCTGGAAATAATCATTGAGCATGTCCACCACGTCGCTCGCGTCCATGTTGGCGCATTGCAGACTGAAGCCGCAGATGTCGCAAAAGAGCACGGTGATTTCAGACTTGACGCCGCCGGGACGCAATTTGCCTTCGCTCGCCCGCTCGAGCAGGGGCGCCCGGACTTTTGGAGAAAAATTGGCCAGCAACCGGTCCACCAATTTGTTGCTTTGATGCAATTTCGCCCGCATCTGCTGATCGGCCAGCGTCATGGCCGCGTACTGGCCGATGGCAATGAGAAATTCCAGGTCCGCCTCGCGGAACGTGTCCGTCACCACCGGAGTATCCACGCAAATCACACCGAAGACCTGGTCCTGCCATTGCAACGGCGCGTACATGCCTGTCACGATCTGGCACTGGAGGAGGCTCTGGCTGATATTTTCGACAGAAGAGCGCCAAATGAACCCGCGCTTTTCATGGAGCGCCCGCCGGGCGAGCGTTTCACTGACCGCCGGTTCGTCCGGGGAAACATAAGCCTTCAGCAACAAGGCGTCCTGTTGCGGATCGCACATGAGCAATGCGCCGCGCCGCGCGCAAGGAATTGCCTCGACGACCCGGTTCATGATGGTTTGCAAAAGTTCGCTTCGGTCGGCCTGCGCGGCCAATTGGCGCGGGAGATCCAGGATCATGGCAAGGCACTTGGCCGTTGCCGGCACGGCCGCGTCCTTGCCAATCGTCAAGCTGCGGTCTGTTTTGATTGTTTTCAGAATCATCACGCCCGGAAGCGAGCAGTTGGCATCGGGGACAGCCACGACGGGGACATCGGGCGTGGCGTCAGGGATGAGCGTGACGCGCAAAGTGGTTTGTCCGATGAGAACAGTGTCACCCGGCCACAGCCGCATTTTACCGTGACCACGGATGTCATGTCCGTTGATTTGAGTGCCGAAGCGGCTGCCCAAGTCAGTCAGCCAGACGATGTTATTGTTCACTTCTATCACCGCGTGTTGACGCGACACATTGAAGTCAGCGGACAAATCCAGGCCCTGGATATCGGCTTTGCCGAAGCGACCGATCATGAGTCTGTCCGTTTGAAAATCGCGGACATTCTCGCTCCCCTGGCAGTCCCATGTGATCTGCAGCGGCATGTTAAAAAGCCGGGTTTTTGTTTTGAGACGGGGAGATATGTAACAAACGCCGCCGCCACTTGCAAGAATGGTCTGGGCTTCTTTTCAATGGGCGCATCTCGACACACGCACCATTGGCAGGGCGAGGATTCTATTTCTTGCCCGGAAGCCAAAAAAGGCCACTGATTCGATGGTGCGGGTGTCAAGTTGCGCCCTTTTTCAATTGCAGGAGCTTATTGAGAGAGCGTTTCCGGGCGTTTTTGGGCTTGCTTGTGGATTAAAATTTGATTAACGCGTTGCGTGGGAACCATGCCAAACTACGAAACTTTTCAGCAAGTCGCCAGAAAGTATGGCCTGCTTTTGGGCTTGAATGAACGATCCCCTCTCCCCGACTGGGACGAGGCCCTCAAGAAGTTGTGCGCAGACTGGGAAGAGGCGATCCTGGCGGCAACGACTCCGGAGTTGAAACAGAGAGCGGAGTTGCAATTGGACCAGGCCCGGAGCGCCGTGCATCTGGTTGCGCAGAGAATTTTGCTCGAGAAACTCCAACGGCATATCAAAGACAAGAGCAGGCGCGCTTACGAGGGGATTCTTGCTAAAACTGAGAACCAGGCATTGCTCCCGGGTCCGGAGGAGACGGCCCACGAGGAATGGCTGCGAATTCAGGACCTTGCCGACAAGGCATTTTCTGTCGTGGCGACCCCGGCGCCTGACAGAGTCGGCACCGGCCGCTTCACGCTGGTGAAGGCGCTGGGCCGGGGTGGCATGGGCGAGGTCTGGCTGGCCCAGGATGAGCGATTGAACGAACAGGTGGCCCTAAAGTTTTTGCCCCCGGAAATTCGCGGCGACGCCGTGGCCCTGGATGATTTGCGCCGCGAGACCTCCCGCAGCCATGGACTGGCCCATCCCAACATCGTCCGCATCCATGATCTGCACGAAGACGCGGACGGGATGGCGTTTATCACCATGGAATACGTCGATGGTCCCACGCTGGCGGCGCTGGAGCTGCAACAGCCCCAGCGCGTGTTGCCATGGGATTTCCTGAAGCCGCTGTTGGAGCAACTGTGCGCGGCATTGGATTACGCCCACGGCGAGAACGTCATTCACCGCGATTTGAAGCCGTCCAACTTGATGGTCAACAGCCGCGGACGGTTGAAGCTGGCAGATTTTGGCATTGCGGCGGTGGCCAACGACTCGAAGAGCCGGGCGTCTGGCAAACATTCGACCAGCGGCACGCCGCCTTACATGAGTCCGCAACAATTGACCGGCAAAAAGCCGCAGGCCACGGATGATATTTATGCGCTGGGTGCGACGTTTTACGAATTGTTGACCAGCAAGCCCCCCTTCTACCGAGGCGACCTGACCCATCAGATTCTGCACGAACCGCCGGAGCCGATGAACGAGCGGCTGGCATCGCTGGAAATTCAGAATGAAATCCCGCCGAACGTCTGTTCGCTCATCATGGATTGTTTGGCGAAAGAACCGGCACAACGCCCGCAAAGCGCCTCTGAAGTGAGGAACCGATTGCAGGCGCCGGTGGAGGTTCCGGCACCAACTGCACCTTGGGCGGAAGTCGAACAGCCCGTTGTGGAAGAGCCGGCTCCCGAGGCTCCTCCGCCGGGTGCTGAGCCTTCACCGCTTCTTGTTGAGCCGCCTGCGGAGCGAAAGCCGCGCGTATCGCGCAGAAATGCGGTGGTCATTGCGGTGACCACGGTCATCCTTTACGGTCTGACATTGGGTTGGTATTGGAAGATGCAGGAGGAAACGGCGCGAATGGAGCAAGAACAACGCTGGGACATTGAGGCGGCAGCGATTCGCAATGCGAAACTGAAGCAAGAGCTGGCCAAGGCCGATGACGATCGTAAGGCCAAGGCAAGGCTTGTGGAGGACGAGACCCGGAAGGCCGAGGCTGAAAGGCGGGCGAAAAGGGAAAAAGAAGACGCGGAGAGGAGGAGGATTCTCCAGGGCAACGACCCTCGGGCTTTGTTAATCCTGGCCAGGCAAAGTGATCCGGACGCGGCCCTCAAACTTGGCCATTTCTATCATACAGGGAATGGTGTTGCGCAGGATGATGCCGAGGCGGCCAAGTGGTATCTCGTATCGGCCAAAGCAACAAATTCCGAGGCGCAGGGCAACCTCGGCAGGATGTACGAAAATGGCCTCGGGGTAAGTAGAGATTACAACGAAGCGCGCAAGTGGTATCTGCAAGCGGCGAACGCGGGAAATTCCGAGGGTGAGGACCGCCTTGGCTTTATCTATTTATATGGGCATGGGGTCGATAAAGATTACAACGAGGCGTTCAAGTGGTTTCTCAAAGCGGCGATGGCAGGAAATACCGAAGGAGAGGACCACCTTGGATTGATATACTTAAATGGCTTTGGAGTTGAGACAAACTTCGCTGAGGCGGTCAACTGGTTCCGCAAGGCGGCGGAGGCGACAAATTCTTCCGGGCAAAACGACCTGGGCTCGATGTACGAACATGGCTGGGGAGTGGTTAAAGACCCCACCGAAGCCATCAATTGGTATCGCAAAGCGGCGACGGCAGGAGATCCCACGGCGCCGCAGAACCTGGCACGGCTGCTTGATGAAGAAAAGCGCCGGCTGGCTGCAGAGGAAGCGGCCCGTCTGGCCAAGGCCAAACTGGAAGCTCAAGAAGCGGAAAGGCAGAGGATTCTCGATGACAACGACGTCGGGGCATTGAAAACTCTGGCCGCTCAAGGCAAAACGGACGCGGATGTCAGCCTTGGTCTCATCTTCGAGAACGGCAGAGGAGTAATCCGAGATTATGTCGAGGCGCGCAAGTGGTTTGTGAAAGCGGCTTACGCGGAAAATCCCAGAGGGCAGACGATGCTGGGGTTGATGTACAGAGACAGCCTTGGAGTTGATAGAGACGATGCTGAGGCGGTCAAGTGGTTCCGCAAAGCGGCGGACCATGGATATTCCGACGGGCAGGTTTTGCTGGGCGCCATGCTCCAAAACGGCGGCCTTGGAATCAACAAAGACTACTTCCAGGCCGCCACGCTGTATCGCAAAGCGGCCGATGCAAAGAATGCCGACGGAATGGACCACCTCGGCCTTATGTATTTGAATGGCTTTGGAGTTGAGACAAACTTCGCTGAGGCGGTCAACTGGTTCCGCAAGGCGGCGGAGGCAACGAATTCCTCCGGGCAAATCCACCTGGGCTGGATGTACGAACACGGCTGGGGAGTCGAGCAAGACTACACCGAGGCAGTCAAATTGTATCGGAAAGCAGCGAAGCCGGGAATCCCCTGGGGCAGATGAATCTGAAGAGGATACATGCCGATAAAGCGAACGCTGAAGAAAAGTAATCGAAAGAGTCAAAGTGCTCTTGACTATGGCCGATTGTTTGAGCGCATGATATGTGATGCATTTGACATCTAGAAAAATCGCCTTGTTCGCGGCAGTGGCAGTCCTTTGGGGATTTCATGGCGCCAGGGGAGAAACCTCACCCGTATCCGCCGCCCGGAACGATTCGCTAATCCTGCCCCATTTCTTCTCGGACAACATGGTATTGCAACAAGGGGTGTCCGTGCCCGTTTGGGGTTGGGGCCAGGAAGGAGCCACCGTGACCGTCCAATTTCGGAAGGAGAAGGTTTCAACCCGCGTCAAGGACGGAAAATGGCTGGTCAAATTGAGCAAGTTGAAGCCGGGCGGGCCGGATACGTTAACCATTAACAGCGGCAACTCCATTGTGCTGAAGAATGTGCTGGTTGGAGAGGTGTGGCTGGCCAGCGGGCAATCCAACATGGAATTCCCCTTCAGACAGTCATATGACTCCGCGGCCGATATCGCCAGCAGCGCCAATCCGATGATTCATTGGTTGAGAACACCCAAGGCCCGCATGGAGACGCCGGCGAACGACATTGGCGCACGTTGGGTGGAATGCGATCCGCGCACGGCCCCAAATTTTTCCGCGGTGGCGTACTATTTCGCGCGCGATCTGCAAAAGGCGCTGCATGTGCCGGTTGGCGTCATTGAGTCCGACTGGGGCGGGACACCCGCCGAAGTCTGGATGCAGCGCGAGTTTCTCCAGTCCATCCCCCGATACCGCACCGAAGTCTTCGGAGCGTGGATTGTCGCGGAGGACAAGTACCAACGGAGTCTCGCCTCCTACAACGCAGCGAGGAGCGAGGCGAAGGAAAAGGGCCTGGAATTCACCAACGCCGCCCCGCGCCGCCCTTGGAAACCAGCCGAATTGTATAATGGAATGATCGCGCCTTTGGCAGGTTATGCCATCAAGGGCACCCTCTGGTATCAAGGCGAGAGCAACGCCGGCAGCGCCGAGGACGCCCTCGAGTACCATACGCTTCTGCCCGATTTGATCCGCAACTGGCGGGCGGTCTGGCACGAAGGCAAATTCCCATTCCTGCTGGTGCAACTGGCGCCCTTTTTCGAAATCAAGCCCACCCCCTCCGAAAGCAGTTGGGCTTCAGTGCGTGAAGCGCAACTTAAAGCGACCAAGACGCTGCCCAATGTGGGGATGGCTGTCATCACGGATGTTGGAGATCAGCACAATATTCATCCCACCCACAAGCAGCCCGTCGGCGCGCGGCTGGCGCTGGCGGCGCGCGGCATTGCCTATCACCAGACGATTGAGTATTCCGGTCCCGTCCTGAAACGGGTGAAAATTGAAGCGAACCAGATCGTGTTGACCTTCGACCACGTGGCCGGCGGCCTTGAAGCGATTGGCGGTGATCTGACAGGCTTCGCCATTTGCGGCCCGGACGGAAAGTTTGTCTGGGCCAATGCGGAGATTAAAGGATCGGACCAAGTGCTCGTTCACAGCACGCAGGTGCGGCACCCCTTCGCGGCGCGGTATGGCTGGGCCAGCTATCCGGTGGTCAATCTTTACAACAAGGCGGGCCTGCCGGCCTCTCCTTTCCGGACGGATGATTTTCCTCTGCAATAAATTCTCGCGGCACCCTTAAAACTCGAACCGCACCTCCGCCAGCCGGCCTGCGATTTCGCGCAGGACCCGCTCTTCATCCGGCCTGTCCCTGGCGGCGAAGGTGACGCTGAAGCGTAAGTAAGCCCCGGCATCATCCCAAGGCACAGTCGAGATCAATTTTTCCGCGATAAGCCACTGTGAAACTTCCTCCGCATTTTTGAATTCGCGGTGTTCTCCCTTGCCCAACGCCGCTGCCTTGGGCGCTTTGACATAAAGGTAAAAGGAGCCCTTGGGCTTGGCGGCCCTAAAGCCGCATCGCTGTAAAACTCCGACCAGCCCCGTCATGCGACGGGAGTATTTGGCGGCAATCCGTTCGGTGATCTCAGGGTGTTCGAAGCAGTAGGCCGCGGCGTGCTGGATGGCGAGGAATTGTCCCGAGTCGGTATTGTCTTTGACATCGCCGTAAGCGCGGACCAGCAGTTCGTTGCCGGCCACAAAGCCGCAACGCCAGCCGGTCATGTTAAAACTTTTGCTGGCGGAATGAAGCTCCACGCCGACCTCCTTGGCGCCGGGCGTCGCCAGGAAGCTGAGCGGTTTGCCTTCGAAAACGAGGGCGGCATAGGCCGCATCATGAATGACCGCCAGGCGGTTTTTTTGGGCGAAGGCGACCACGCGGGCAAAGAATTCCGGCGTGGCGGCCGCGCCGGTGGGATTGTTCGGGTAATTCAGCACCAGCGCCTTGGCCTGGCGCAGCACCTGGGGAGGGACGGAGTCCAGGTCGGGGAGAAAGCCATTGCCTTCCAGCAAGGGCAAATGATGCACCAGCCCTCCGTAGTATTTGGCGTGGGTGCCGAACACGGGGTAGCCGGGCGTGGTCATGAGAACGTAATCGCCCGGGTCCACCAGCGCCGCCGGGAGGATGGAGAGGGCGGCTTTGCTGCCGATGGAGTGAAGGACTTCGGTCGCCGGATCAATGCCACGCACACCGTAAACTTTTTCCAGGCAACGGGCGGCGGCTTCCTTCAACACGGAATCGCCATTGTCCGCGTAGCCGCGATTTTCGGGACGGCGCGCTTCCTCGGCCAGTTTGGCCACCGCTTCGGGAAAGGCCATCTCGTCAGGCTCGCCGACGCCCAAGTCGATGATCTCGGCGCCGGGATGGGCCAGGAGGGCGGCGCGTTTGGCGCGTTTGATCTTTTCAAACTTGTAGAGGGCGGTGGATTTTCCGTAGTCGCTGCCGCCGATGCGTTGGGCGAAAAGATTTTGAATGCAAGAACTGCTCATGCCGCCGTGAACCGTAGCGGGTGCGCCCCGCGATTTCAAGCAGTGTCATGCTTTGCCGTTGACAGGGGAACAGCCCCTCCGCATAAGGAGAGGGGTGAGATTGTGGCGCAGCGGCATTGTATGGTCGGTCCTTGGCTTCATTGGCAGCCTGGGCCACCTCGCTTTCAGCATCGTGATCGGGCATCGGCTCTCGAAGGCGGAGTATGGGTACAGCAGCACGATCCTGACTTACATCGCATTGCTCGGTCTTCCCCTGTCGATGGTCAGCACGTCGCTGGTCCATTACATCGCCCATTTTCGCGGGCGGAATGACGAAGCGCGGCTGCAGGGGCTGCTGGCCGGCTGTCAAATATTCCTGTTCAAAGCCACCATCGCCGGGTCGGTGCTGGCGCTGGTCCTGGCGGATCCGCTGGCGCGCTTTTTCGGTTTCCGCACGAGCCTGATGCTGTTGGCGCTGGTTTCCCTTTTGGTGAACGTGTGGTCGGGGCTGGCGGTGGCGCTCTGCCAGGGAATGGCGTGGTTTAAGCGGATTGCCCTGATCGGGGTGCTCGCCGCGGGTATGAAGTTCCTTTTCGTCTGGATCCTGACGCAGCGAATCGCCACCGCGGAGATGGCACTGACGGCTGTCACGCTTTCGCTGCTGGCCAATTTGTCGCTGTTGTACTGGTGGAAGGACATTTTCCGCCATGGTGCCGAGCGCATTTCGCCCTGGAACCGGGAATTTCTCCATTTTCTGCTTGTCACCGGGGCCTACGTGGCCGGGAACTACTTCTTTCTTTCGGGGGACGCGATGGTGGCGCAGAAGTTTTTTTCGGGGGACGCCCTTGGCGAATACCAGTACGCGGGGCGGTGGGCCAGCAATCTTCCCATCGTGATGCTGCCGCTGCTCAACGTCATGTTCACGTCACGTTCAGGCCGCAGGGAGGCAGAGGCCCTATCCGATCAGCGCATTCTGCTGAGTTTGTACGGGGTTGGACTGGGTTGCGGAGCGGCCGCCATGATTGTTCTACGGAGTTTTCTGGTGCAGCTCATTACGGGGCATCCCAATGCGCATGCGGCCGGCATGTTGATTCCTTACACGATCACCATGGCCTTCGTGGGGCTTGGGCAAGCGATTGCCATGTGGAGCCTGGCCAGCCGTTGGTTCACGCCGGCCGTTTTTTACGGCGTGTTCGGTGTGGTCTATTGGTCGGCTTTGATGATGTTGGGACACGACCCCGCCAGCCTGCTTCGGGTCATGCCGGTTGGCGCCGGGGCGGCTTTTTGCCTGTTGCTGCTGTTGTGGCTCTGGAACGCGAGAGATCGTTTACCGGGCAGCGCGGCAGCCTAACGCCGGGAGAGCGCCGCCTTGCTTCGCGGCTGGGCGCGGCGCACCACCGCATGGTTCCGTTTGGACCGGACTTGCTTCTCCAACAGGTAGCTCGAAGAATTGCGCAGGCGGCGGCGATACTTCAGTTTTTGCCGCATGCGTTCCCGCGCCGCAATGGTGTGCTTGAGGCAGTAAACGCCGATGGCCGGCCTGCCGCAGGTCAAACAAACGCCACGCGCCTTTTTGCGGGCCATGTGGATTTGCTGGCGGGACATTGGCGTGCCGTCCTGCTTCAGCATCCCCGCGAACCTGTCGTGGATCTTCTTCCGACTCCAGCTTTTCGTTTTAGTCTTCATGCTAATCATCCTCACAATTCATTATACTCCATAACGGATGAAAACGCGAATACTTGAGTCAAATATTTTGCAGAATCCATAAAAGAATCCGTGTCAAGCGATGGCGGCCCTTCAGGTGGCCGGAACGAACCTCTGCAGGAACAGCGCCAGCAGAAACCAGGCCGGGAAGACCGCCGCCGCCGGATGGGACAAGTCCGCCACCGCCAGCAGGTCCACCAGGGCAATGCCCGCCAGCAGGCGGGAGACGGCGAGGCCGACGTTGGGATGCTCCCGTCCCAGGACCTGGAGCAGGGTCCAGACCACCCAAAGAATCAGGAGGACCGAGCACAAGGCCGCCGCCTCCTGGTCCGGCCCGTCATCGGCCAGGCCGGCAAGCAGAAGGGGCGCGGCCAGAAGGATGCACGGCCAGTATTGGAGGCGGCCTGGGGCGGTTTCCTTGCGAGCCAGGCTGCTCAAACCCACGATGTAGCCGGCCAAAGCCAGCCCTTTCCAAATGGCCTCGCCCGTCACGCCGTTCAACCCCACCGAGGCCGCCGCCACATAGACCAAAAACCGGCAGGCGCCGATCAAGACGGGCGCGATGACCATGATTTTGTGGATGGCGTTGTAGAACACGATGCAGCCGGCCAGCAGCAACGCCCACACCGCCGTGGCTGCGCCCAGCCAGGCCAAACCGGCCATACCCAGCGCCAGCCAGGCAAAGCCCCAGACCCAAACCTCCCTTTCCGTCACCACGCCCGACGGGATTGGCCGAGTGCGGCGGTGGTTCCGGTCGAATCCCGCGTCGAAGGCGTCGTTCAGAAACATCCCGCCCAGATACAGAAAGGAGACCGAGATGGACACGGCCAGCAAGCCCATCCAAGGCCCGCCGCCGGCCAGCCACCAGCCGGCCAGGCAATTGGACCATACGGTGGGAAGATTCGAGATTCGTCCCAGAACCAGGAACGCGCGAAGTTTGGATGGCCGGGTCAAATTCATGCCAGTCCCCTGCCCTTCAAGGCGTTGAGGCACCATTCATATTCCAGGCACAGTTGCCCCACAACGCTTTGGTTCCTCAACTCCGGCGGGAGAACTTCCCAAGTGTAGGTCTCCATTTCCAGGTGGGAACACAGTTGCGGATCGGCCTGGAGCACATCCAAGACCCCCAGCAGGTGATCTGTGGTATTGCCGAACCAGGCCGCCGGGGGGCTGTGCAACGGGATGTGGAAATGAACGCGCCATTCGTCCGCTGCCGATGCCGGCGCGGCCAGGGCGGGCTGCAGGTCCCGGTGCCGGGTCAGCTTGCCATCCGCGGCGCGGCACACGACCTGATGCAGCCAGGTATCCTCGGCAAAGGCAGCCAGCCGGGCCACGTTCTCCGGAGCGGCGCGCAGCTTGAGGGCCGAGCTGAGGTGGAGTTTGCTGATTTTGATGCCATGCCGCCGCAACTTCGCCAGCGACGCGGCCGGGGCCTCGAATTCGACGGCCAAATGGCAGGTGTCGTAATTGACACCGAGGAACTCTTCCAAGCGGCTGTCGTTGGAATGCGCGGCGCGCAGACGATCGAAGAACTGAAGCGTTTCTTCCGTGGTCTCCAAAAGGCAGAGCGGTTCGGGTTCAAGGCCGAGATGGAGACGGCGCCCGGTTTGGCCGCTGACCCGGGCGACATGCTCGACACACCGGAAAATGTTTGCCCGAATCAAGGCAAGCTGGTCCTCCGTGGCGATGAATTCCTTGAACGAGCCGGGCACCGTGCTCACGCTCCCTTCGATCCCTGCCGGCACAAGCCGGCCCAGCAGGTCGAAGAGCCGATTGGTGTAAGCGACGCGGTCGTCGGAAGTCCAATCGGGGCGATAAACCTGTTCCTTGACGCGCCGGCCGTGAAAGCGGCCATAGGGAAATCCGTTGATGGTAAAGACGTAACAATTGCTCCGATCCAGCCAGCGATGAAATTCCCGCAGGGCGTCGGGCTGGCTCAATTGCCGCGAGGCGAGGTCGCCAAGACGCAGGCCGATGGCGTAAGGCTTGGCGGGGCAAACGCGGTCGCGCACGGCGAGGGTGAAGTTCTGCAAGGCGGACAGGGTTTCAGGCCACGATTCGGCGGGATGGATGTTGGTGCAATAGGCCAGATGGAGATCATGGTTCAGTTTCATGAGCAGGCCAGGGCTTGCCCGCGCCTCAAGCTGGGAGGTTGAATTTCGCCGATTGGCTCAGGAACCGCATGGGGTTCTGGTAGATCAATTCGTCCACCTTTTTGGCGGCGTGCCCGCGCCGGCGCATTTCCAGGGCGGCGCGCGGAACGGCCAGCGGCACGCTCACCCCCCAGTCGCAGGCGCTGTTCATCCACAACCGCTCGCGTCCGTAAAGCTCGATCATGTCCCCGGCACGCGCCGCGGTGCATTTGGACTCCGGGTAGAGGGTCATCCCGGCCCAAAAACCCGCGTTCAGCACCATCTCTATCGTATGTTCCTCGACGTGATCGATAATGACGCGTCCAGGCTCGATTCTGCGGTCACTTTTCAGAGCATCGACGATCAGTTGTGTGCCCTTTCGCTTGTCCTCCAGATGGGGGGTATGAATGAGGATCAATTGCTGATGGCGCGCCGCAAAATCGACGTGCTTTTCGAACACCGCCAGCTCGTTGCGGCTGTTTTTGTTGAGGCCGATCTCGCCGATGCCCAGGACGTTGGGCCGGTCAAGGAATTGGGGAATGATGTCGATGACTTCGCCGGCCAGTTTTACGTCTTCGGCTTCCTTGGGGTTGATGCAGAGCCAGGAAAAATGCGGGAGGCCGAATTTCGCGGCGCGCTTTGGCTCGTGGTCAGTCAATTGGCAAAAGTAGTCGTAAAAACCTTCCACAGACCGGCGGTCAAAACCCGCCCAGAACGCCGGTTCGCAAACCGCCTGGCAACCTGCCGTGACCATGGCCAGGTAGTCGTCGGTCGTGCGGCTGACCATGTGAGCATGAGGTTCGATGTAGCGCATAAGGCCAAATGGGCTACGGAGCATCCGGCCATGCGCCGGCGGCCGCCTTGGTCGTGGCTCGCGGGATCGGTTCGGTGGTTGGATCGCTCAAGCTCAGCAGGACGTTTTTGGCCCGTTGGGGTCCGGGTTTCTGCAACTCCGCCACGGCGCGCCGAAAGGCCTTGATGCGGAAATCGTCCCCGCCCTCGGCCCTATCCACGCGGTCCAGAAACGCGGCCAGGTCGATCAGCCTGGCGCGCGCCTCCATGAAATACAGGTCCAAGACCTTCTGACGTGTCATAACGATATACCGGGATGATTTTCGGCCACTTTGGGCAAGTCAACAAGCACAAAAGGAACGGTTGGCGTGATTTGCCTTGAGTTCCCATGCTGCTGGCCCAAGCATTTGCCCCGGCCATGAAACATTTTCACAGCATCCGGACGTGTTCCAACGCAAAGCGCGGTTTTAGCCCCTGTAAGGAAGCGGGCAAACGGCCCGGGGCCAGATGAGAACAGGCCTTAAAATCCTTTACGCACTGCCGGTCCTGTTCGTGCTTGGTTTGTGGGGCTACCTTGTCTGGAGCCGGACGACTCACCAAGGACTGCCTGTCCGCCCTATTTCGAGCAAGCCCCTTGCCACGGTCCGAGTGCATGAGTTGACGGCCAACTTGTTCACGCAAGGGGATCAATTGCGGGCCGCCGGCAATGATTTGTTCATCGAGTTTCGCAATGGGCAAGGCCAATTGACGGACGTGGGGGACGTCACCCTCCAACTTGAGATGAAAATGCCCGACATGGTGATGCACAGCATGGGCAAAGTCATGCGCACGGCAACCCCGGGGCAATATCGCACGACCCTGGACCCGCAGATGGCGGGGGACTGGACGGCGACGATCGGGTTTTCCGGGCCGCGCGGCAGCGCGGAAACCAATTTTGCCACGACTGTGAAGTGAAGTTGCGGCTTGCGTGGAGGGGGTCGAACCGGCATGTTATGAGCCATGTTGTTGTGTCAGCGATGGTGTCGCCCGGGAATGATTTTAAGGGCTGTCGCAGGCCAGGTCTGAGGACGCAAGAGCTGATTTTCCCGACTCCGATCCAATGAAAACCATTTGCAGCATGAAGATTCTTAGCCGCACCCTTTTGGGCGCCGCCCTGGTCCTATTGGGGTGCAACGCAGTCCGGGCGCAATCCATTTACGTTCCCAATCCTTACTTTAGTTTGCCGGTGGTCACGGATTACACCATCGATGTGGCGACAAACATGATTTGTTGGGAGGCGTCGCCCCAGGATAACTACGGGGCAATCGGCGTCTTTGGCAATTTTCCGGGCGACGGCGGCGATTACATCCTCAACTGCGACGGGCCGCAAGCGGCTTACATTTTCGAGGACAGCGGGCTGGCGTTGTTCCTGGATTATGACGCGGTGGATTCGGCCGGTTCTTCGAACACGTTCACCGCAACGTTTGTCGTGGGGCAGTCTTATCAATTGCAGGCCGGATTCGTCGTGGGCACCGAGTATGGTTATATGGAGCCGGGATCGATCCTGCAGATGAGCCTATATTATCGGGATGACGATGGCAACATGCAGACGGTGGCATTCACAAATATCGTGAACGATACGAATGTGTTCACGAGCGACACCAGCTTTCTTCAATACGAACTGAGCATTCCGGCAGTGCAGGCCAGCGATCCATGGGCGGGACGGCATATTGGCATCGAGTTTCAACCTCAACCCCTCAGTAGTCAGGATCAGGGAGGATTTTGGGACATTGGCAATGTGCAGTTGTGGAACATTCCCTGCTTGCTCAATCCCACGCTGAGCAACGGCCAGTTTGGGGCAACTCTCTTGAGCCAGCCGGGGCAGATTTTCCAAATCCTCGCGACGACCAATTTTGCCCTGCCGCGGTCCAATTGGTCGAGCGTGGTGACTGTGACCAACAATTCGGGGACGGCCTCGTTCGTCGATCCGACGCCAAGCCCGCAGCAGCGGTTTTATCAGGCGCGGCAGGTGCTGCCGCCGCCGCCGCCGTCGTGAGTGGAGAGACGATGCGGGCGGCGCGATCAACTTTGGCGGAGCGGGGGTTCACGCTGGTGGAGTTGCTCGTGGTCATGGCCGTCATCGCAATCCTGGCCGCCCTTTTGCTGCCGGCGCTGGGTTCAGCCAAGGCGAACAGCAAGAGGATCGCCTGCATATCCAACTTGCGGCAAATCGGCGTGGCGGTGCGGAACTACTCGACGGACTATGGCGGTTTGATTCCCTACGGCCCGAAAGCGCCGCCGATCTTGAACCCGTTCGACCTTTATACGTCCAGCGGCGCGCCGACCAGTCTCCTATCAATCGCCGGCCGCGCGCCCACGAATCTGGTGGGATTGGGGCTGATGTTGCCGGGAGCCTTGGCGAGCCAGCCCAAGGTGCTGTTTTGTCCGGGCAGCGATCAGCCGTTGAACGAAGACGCGGAACTGGCGCAGGTGGGCGTTGGGCAGGCGCAAGGCAGCTATTACTATCGCCACGCGGGGAACACGAACTTGTTCGACAGGCCGGGCACCTTGACTCCGCCGACGGACATCAAACTGGATAGTTTGGGCAACAACAGCCGCGGCCAGCCGATCCGCGCGCTGGCCATGGACACGGAGTTTCTGTGTCCGGCGGGTTGGAGCATGTTCAACGTCACGCCGAGCACGCATCACCAGCGGAAATTCGCGGACATTTTGTTTTTCGATGGGCACGCCGTGTCGCGCCCCAACACCACAAACCAGTTCACGGTGGATCTGAACCTGGCGAACGAGCAACAGTCGTTCTCGATCATTATGGGGGTCTTTGAGCGGGCGGATTCGGAGTTTTGATTTCCAGCTTTACAGGCGCTCGCGGCCGGCGTAACCGGCCTCCAGATCGTGCCAGAATGCGATGTCGTCCTCGTCCTTTTCCCAGCAGAGGAAGACTTCCCGGCCGTCGCGCCAGGAAGGGAAGTCCAGCAGGCCGCGGTCCAAGTCCTTGATTTGGATTTCACGGGAGCGGAAGCGCTGCAGGACTGTTTTGCATTGGGCGAGGGTCCTGACCAACTGGTTGACCGACGGGCCGCCCACATCATCGCCGGCAGCCAGGAGCTGGCCGACGCGTTTGCCGAGGGTGTTGAGGCGAACCTGGAGGCGGCCGAGTTCCTCGAGCCATTGGCGGACGGCAGGGAGGAGGGCGCGCGCTTCTTCCACGGTGTAGTGAATGGAGAAATGGGAAGGCATCGCCGTCAGGCCCCGCCCGAGCAGAGGTCAAGCTTTTTCTTGACATCAGGGTTGGATTCGATGGAGAGGGATTTTTTCCAGGCTTCGATGGCTTTGGCGGGCTGGCCCAGGGCCCTATAGACTTCTCCCAGGTGGTCGAGGATGGTGGCGTCGGGTTCTGGGGAATCCTCCACGGCTTTGAGGAGCCAGGGGAGGGCTTGCCGGGGCTGCTTTTGTTTGAACAACACCCAGCCCAGGCTGTCGAGGTAGGCGCCGTTTTTGGGTTCGAGGCGGACGGCTTTTTCAATCAAGGCACGGGCGCGGGAGAGTTGTTCGCCGCGATCGGCCAGCATGTAGCCCAGGTAATTGAGGGCCAGGGCAAAGTCGGGATTGAGATTGATGCTTTTTTGCAGGTATTCGTCGGCGCGCTTGTATTCCTGGTTGCGTTCGCAGGCCTCGCCGTAATTGTAGTAGAACTGGGAATCGAGCAGGCCGGGATCGGCGGCGAGGGCGATGACTTCGGCGGCGGCGAAATTGCGGATGGCCTCGGAGTAATTCTTGACACGCATTCGGGCCACGCCGGTGTAAAACTCCCCCAGGAACGTTTGGGGGAACCTGGCCCGGGCGGCGCCGATGGTGCGGAAGGCATCCTCGGTGCGGTGGAGAGCAATCTGGACGAGGGCCAGCTTGTACCAGGCTTCCTCGATGCCAGGGTCCCAGTGCAAGGCGTTTTCATAATCATCGCCGGCCTCGTCCAATTTGTCGTCCAAAAAGGCCAGTTCGCCGAGGAAGAACCAGGCGCGGGGGCAACGGGTGGGATTGTCGCGCACGATGGCGCGGAGCTGGCGGGCGGCATTGGTTTTGTCCTCCTGCTGGAAATAGATGGCGGCCAGTTTTTCGTGCAGGCCTTCGCGGAGGAGGGACGATTCAGGGGATTCGGCCAGGAGCCGGTTATAAATGGCGACGGCCTTTTGCGGTTGATCGGCCTGGCTGTAGGTGTCGGCCAAGCTTTGCCAGAGGCGGGGCGAGGAGAAATTCATTTTGGCCACGCGATCGAGGAAGGCGACCAGGGCGGCTTTGGTGACGGCGTCCTTGGGCTGGGTCTTGAGATAGATCGCGTAAAGGCCGCCCAAGGCGACGAGGGCGGGCGGATCGGGGCGGAGCGATCTGGAGGCTTGATTGAGGGTGCGGAGGGCCTCGCGCGGCTGGTTGTTGTGAAAGTAAACCTCGATCTGGCATTCATAGCCGTCGAAAGCCTCGGGCTGGCGGCGGATGGCGCGGCGGCTGGCGGCCAAGGCCTGGCGGGTCCTGCCGGCTTGGAGGTCGGCGCGCGCCAGACAGCTCAGGAGCAGCGCCGAGGCGTCGCGGCGGCGGGCCGATTTGGAGAGGACGTTGATGGCCTTGTCCACCTGGCTGTTTTTGAGGAAACGCTCCGCGACCTTGATGACCAGGTATTCGTTGCCGGGATCGGCCAGGGCCGCTTGATTGAATTGCTTGACAGCCTGTTCGTCCTCATCGTTCCACTCGTAGCTGAGGCCGGCGGCGTAATGGGCCAGGGCGTCCGGTTTGCCCTTGGGGATACGGTTCGTCGCAACTTCCGCCGGCGCGCCGTCGTTCGTGTCGTCGGCCTCCGGCGTGACGGCGGACGGGGTCCGGATGGGGACGGAGTGCCCGGCCGGGGTGGAGCACCCCGGCAGGAAAACGCCGGCCAAGGCGGCGAGCAGAACTAGAGTTGGAGGCCATGCCTTCATTCGATTGACGACCGGCAAAAGGAGGCGCTGTCCGACAGGCAGCGGACTGAGCCGGCAACCGGAAAATCCCGGAAGGCACCACCAGGCTACTTCTGCCAAGTGCGCTTCTTGTGCCGATTGGCACGCAGCTTCTTGCGCCGTTTATGTTTGTTGATCTTGCTTTTGCGACGTTTCTTTAGTGATCCCATAACGTTTGTTCAATCACCGGCGTTTAATATACCACCTTGTTCAACGGGTATTCAATAATTCCTTCGGCCCCGGCGGCTTTGAGCCGGGGAATCAACTCGCGGACCACCTTTTCGTCAATGATGGTTTCGACGGCAACCCAGCCCGGCAGGCTCAAGTTGGAGACGGTGGGGTTGCGCAAGGCGGGGAGGTTTTTGAGGAGCGGTTCGAGGTCCTTTTTTTGGAGGTTCATTTTAAGGCCGACCTTGCTTTCAGCCTCGATGGCGCCGCGGAGCAACAGGGCCAGCGTTTCGATCTTCTCTCGTTTCCAGGAGTCTTTCCAGGAGGTTTCGTTGGCAATAAGGCGGGGCGTCGAGACCAGCAAGGTATCGACGATGCGCAGGTTGTTGGCGCGCAGGGAGGAGCCCGTCTCGGTGATTTCGACGATGGCATCGACCAGCTCATGGGCCTTGACCTCGGTGGCGCCCCAGGAAAATTCGACTTCGGCGTTGACGCCATGTTTGGCGAGGTAACGTTTGGTGATGTTGACGACCTCGGTGGCGATGCGTTTGCCTTCCAAATCCCTGGCCGATTTGATGGGGGAAGATTCGGGCACGGCCAGGACCCAGCGGGCGGGCTGGCTGCTGACTTTGCTGAATTGGAATTCGCCGACCTCGTGGACCTTGGAGCCGTTTTCGATGATCCAATCGTAGCCGGTCAGGCCGCAATCCAGATAGCCGAGTTCGACGTAGCGGCTGATTTCCTGGGCGCGAATGAGGCGGACGAGCAGGTGTTCATCGTCCACAAAAGGCGCGTAGGAGCGGCTGCTGACCTGGATGTTGTAGCCGGCCTTGGCGAATTTCTCCAGGGCGGCCTCCTGCAAACTGCCTTTGGGCAAGCCCAATTTCAGTACCTGTTTATTCTGCATAGCGCGAACGATCCTGCTTGGCGCGGGTGCGGGAGTATCGTTTGCCCGACTTCTTCACGCGCGTCACAGGGGAGATTCTCCACTGCCGGCGCGGCAAAGCCAACTTTTTCTTTGTGGCGGTCACAGGCGTTTCCAGACCGTTTGGCGGCCTTGGAGGCGGATTTCGCCCCGGGCCAGGGCGGCGATGGAGGCAGGGTAGATTTTTCGTTCCACGTCCTGGATGCGGGCATGGAGGGTTTCGGGAGTGTCGCCGGGCAGGACGGGGACGGTTTCCTGGGCGATGACCGGGCCGGTATCAACGCCCTGGTCAACGAAATGCACGGTGACGCCTGTGACTTTGACGCCGTAATCGAGAGCCTGTTTCCATGCCTCCAATCCTTGGAAAGCCGGCAAGAGGGCGGGATGAATGTTGACGACCCGATTCGGGAAGGCGCGCAGGAACTCCGCCCCGACGATGCGCATAAACCCCGCCAGCACAACCAAATCCACCTCAGCCTTTTGCAGGGCCTGGATGAAGGCGGCTTCGGCGGCGGCATCGAGTTTGGCGCGGGATGGGCCGGGGGGTATGTGGAGCGCCGGCAGACCGCGGGCGCGCGCCCGCTCCAGGATGCCGGCATCGGGCACATCACTCAGGACGAGGGCGACTTGGGCGGGGATCAGCCCGGAGAGGCAGGCGTCGGCGATGGCGGCGGCGTTGGAGCCTTTGCCGGAGCCAAGGAGGCCGAGACGGAACTTTGGTTGAGCGGTCATTTCCTTTCCTCTAGCAGACTTTGGGCGGGAATCCCAATTCTATTTGTCAAGGGGGGCAAATCGCTTTGATTCACTTTGACCGGGCTTGATTTACCAGGAACGGGGTTGGACGGGTCCAAGCGGGCAGATTTGGGTTCGTTTGGCAAAAATGCCGTGGAATTGGGCGGGCCATTGCGCCCTGGGTTTGGCCCTGGAGGCGGGCGCTCCCGGCGGGTCGGGCCTTTTGTTTTTTCGGCATGGCCATATTAAATCAGTCATTGGACGGTATCTTAGCATAGATATTCATTAAATCAACAAAAGAAAGGGACCTCAGGGACAAAAGGGACGAAAGGGACTGGGATGATTGGGTGGGGGTGGAAACGAAGCCGGTGGACAGCGTGGGCGGGGCGGAGGGTTAGTTGTCGGGCAGTTCGACGGAGATGGGTTCTTTGATGGGGGAGAGGCGGCGGAAGTTGCGGATTTTTTCGAGGGTCATGCCGGTGAGGCGATGGCCGGTGGAGAGGATGAGGAAGCCGTCCACGGTTTCAATGTCTGAAAGGAGAATCATGCCGGGAGCCAGGTCAGACAAAGCCACGCAGGCACGAGGCCGCGCGGCCTGACGATCCGCGGCAATGCCGTAGAAGGCGCGCACGGTTTCCAGCAAGGAGGGGTCATACCAGCCGGAGCGGGATTCCATCACGTCAAGGGCCTTGGCGCGCGTCAGGCCTTTGGCTTGAAGCTGGTGAAGGTCGGAGAGAATCTTCAAGAGGCGGGCGCCGAAGGGGATGGCGTCGCCTTTGACGGTGTCGGAGGGAAAGCCTTTGCCGTCGAATTGCTTGTGTTGATAGCGGACGGCGCGGGCGACGCCTTCCAAGCGCGGGATGTTGGAGAGGAGGCGGGCGGCGGTGGCCGGGGCGTTGGTGAGCATTTGTTCTTCGACTTCGGAGAGGGGCTGGCCGGAACGGGCGCGCAGGAGGGTTTCGGGCGGGATGGCGACGTCGCCTATGTTGGCGAGCATGGCGGCGAGATGGAGTTCCCATTCGTTCTCCAAGGCGAATTTTTTGGCCACGTGATCGATGACCTCGCGCAGGGATTGGGCGCGGCCGAAGGATTGCGGATCGGTGATGGAGAGGATGTCGCTGAGGAGCTTGATGCTGCCGCTCAAGGTTTTGTGGAGCAGTTCCTTTTCGGCAAGGACGAGGCGGTATTGGGCCTGGCCGTCGGCGATGGCCCTGGCCAGCACCTCGATGGGGCAGGGCTTGATGAGAAAACGGAAGATGTTGCCTTCATTGACGGTGCGGACGGCCTGCTCCAAATCGACATTGCCGGTGAGCATGATGCGGACGGTGTCGGGAGCGTTGCGGCGGACGGCGGCCAGGAACTGGATGCCGTCCATGTTCGGCATCTGGCGGTCGGAAACGACAACGGCGTAGGGGCCATGGCGGGCAATCTTGTCCAAGCCGGCTTGGCCGCCGGCGGCGGTGTCGAGGGCGAACTGCTTGCGGAGATTCCGCTCCAGGGCGGCCAGGAGGTTGGCATCATCGTCAACAAATAGAATCTTTTCGGTCATACTGTTAGGGGCGCGCCGTGTTCCGTGGCGCCGGCAAGGCATTTCTCCTTCCAGGCTTCCAAGCGACCGGCCAGGCCGAGTTGGGCGAGGGTGGCGAAGTCGATCTCATCGCCGGGCCAATAAGGATGGTCGCCAGCCTGGTCATGGGCGAAGGCGTTGGCGACATGGACGGCAATGACTGGGGAGAAGCCGCGCCCGGCGCAATCGGCAGGCCGGTGATGAAGGGCCACGCCTTCGACAACGGGGTTGGGCAATGCCCAAAGTCCGAGCAAATAGCCGCCGACTTCGGCTTGGGAGGCGCCAAGTTCGGCGCGTTCCACTTCCCAGAGGGGCTCGGCCCGTTGGCGGGCCTTCTCCAGCACGAGGGCATATTGCTCCGGCATGCCGTTGGCGAGGATGAGCCGTCCCACTTCGTGCAACAAGCCGGCCAGGAAGCATTGGTCATCGATTTTCGGGTCGCAATGCTCGGCGTCGGCGATGCGACGGGCGAGGGTGGCGGTCAGCCAGGAATGTTCCTCCAAGGCGCGAATGGAAAAGCCTTTGACTTTTTTCTCGTCGAATTGGGAGAAGATATGAGCGGACAGCACCAAGGCGCGCATGGTGGCAAGGCCGAGGTAGAGGACGGCATCGGCCGGGCGGGTGATGGTCTGGGGCAGGCCGAAGAAGGCGGAGTTGACGACTTGAAGGATTTTTGTGGTCAGCCCAACGTCTTTGGTGATGATCTCGCCGATGCGCTCCATGGAAGGCTCCTCCTTGCTCAATTCCCGGGTCAGTTGGACATGGAGAGCGGGCAGAGTCGGCAAAGAACGGGTGCCGGTGGCCACTTGTTTGAGTTTTTCATTGCCGAGGAGGTCGCGCAGGGCCAGGGCGCGGCCGATGGCGCCGCGCAATTCCAGGGGATTGCAGGGTTTGGAAAGGTATTGGTGGGCCGGGCCGACCAGGCGCAAGATGGACTCGCGGTCCGCGTGGCCGGAGAGAACGAGGCGGACGGTGTTGGGATGGCGCTGCATCACCTCTGTCAACAACTGGGCGCCGTCCATGAAGGGCATGGTCATGTCGGTGATGATGACATCGACGGGGGTGGCGGCCATGAAGTCGAGGGCCTTGGCGCATTCGCTGACGAAGTGCACGCGCCACTCGTGACGCATGTCGTACAACTGGCGTTGCAGAGCCTGCAAGACCCGCGGCTCGTCATCGACGAAGAGGAGGGTTTTCATGGGGGGCCCTTCGGCGCGGGGCCTTTGGGAGAAGCGGCTTCGGTTATCCCGCTCTGGGCGGGGGGCGAGGCGAGTGGCAGGCAGAGGATGAAGGTGGTCCCCTGGCCGGTTTCGGTTTCGAAACGGACCGCGCCGCCGTGTTTCTTGACAATGGTATTGAAGAGGATGGACAAGCCCTGCCCCGTTCCCTTGCCGACGCCCTTGGTGGTGTAAAACGGTTCAAAGATGTGGGGGCGGACCGATTCCGGGATTCCGGTGCCGGTGTCGGTGACGCGGATTTCGACATGATCGCCATCGCGTTTGGTCTGGACGGTAATGAGGCCCTTGGCGCCGGGCTTTTGCTGGAGGACATCGCGGATGGCGTCGGCGGCGTTGGTGACGAGGTTGAGCATGCATTGGTTGAATTCGTCAATGAAGCACGGGACGGGCGGCAGGGTGGTATCGAGTTCGAGCTTCATTTCCGCCACATATTTCCATTCGTTGCGGGCGACGGTGACAGTGCTTTCGATGGCCTTGTTGAGGTCGGCGGCGGCGCGTTCCTTGGCGCCGGGATGGGAAAATTCCTTCATGGCACGCACGATTTTGGTAATGCGATCGACGCCCTCCAGGGTTTCCTGGATGGCAGCGGGGATTTGGGAGCGAAGGTATTCGAGGTCGCCGGCGGCGAGGAGATTTTCGGCGCGGGCAACCAGGTCCGGAGTCACGGCATGGTCTTTGACAGCGCGCAGCAATTCCTCATGGCTGCGGAGCACGCCAGCGATGGTCTCATAGGAATCTTTCACAAAGCGGGTGTTGTCGCCGACGTATTGGGTGGGGGTGTTGATTTCGTGGGCGATGCCGGCCGCCAGGCGGCCGATGCTTTCGAGCTTTTGGGCCTGGCGCAGCTCCAACTCCATGGTGCGCCGGTCCTGCTCCGCATTTTTGAGTTCGGTGATGTCCTTGGAAATGCCGAAAGTGCCGATGATGCGGGCGTGTTCGTCGTACCAGGGCATTTTGTTGGTCAGGCACCAACTGACACGGCCGTCGGCATGGGTTTCCTTTTCGAGCTTGCCGATGATGGACTTTCCGGTGCGGATGATTTCCTGTTCATCCTCATAAGCGGGGCGGGCGTGTTCCTCGGTGAAGAAATCGAAATCGGTTTTGCCGATGGCACAATCGAGGTCCTTGATATTAAAGAGGCGGAGGAACCCCTTGCTGCAATGGACGAACCGCGACCGCAGGTCCTTGAAATAGATGCAATCGGGGCTGTAATCCAGGAGCGTGTCAAGCAATTGGCTGGTGCGCATGAGGGTGGCCTCGGTGTTCTGCTGATGGGTGATGTCATGCGCCACGCCAATCAGGCCCACGATTTGCCCCTCCTTGCCGTGGATGGGGGATTTGATGGTGGAAAGCCATTGAACGGGGCCGGAAGTCAGTTTGATCTCTTCAATCCTCTCCATGCGGGGCACTTTGCCGGACAGGATTGTTTGATCGTCGGCCAGGATCTGGCGGGCCACGGCGGGAAGGACAAACTGAGCGGCGGTTTTGCCGATGGCATCGGAAGGATGCTTGAGCCCGAGCCATCTGGCGAACGGCAGGTTGATGTGGGTCATGCGCGTTAGCCGGTCCTTGATGAAAACCAAGTCCTGCACCTGGTCGATCACCGTCTGAAAAAGCTCCGCATCGTCCGGGAAGGATTGCGCCGCGACAGCATCGCCATTGAGCAGGGCAGGAGGGCTCATAAGCGCTTTTCTTCCCGGCTGGCAGGGCCGGGTTGCGGTTGAAACAAGACATTAAACATCATGCATTTATATCGGCAGACGGGGTGTTTTCTTGAAGCGGAAGACGACGGTTTCCGGGAGGAAAGAACGCCGCGTCTGACGGCGCCGCCGCCGGGCGGGCGGAAGGCTCAAGGATGCTGTTCGAGCCAGGCGCGGATGGTGGCGGCCTGGGAGGACTGGGGATCCACCAGTTCGAGGGCTTTGAGGTACTGGTCGCGGGCCTGCTTGGGCTGGCCCAGGTTGTCGAAGTAAAGGTTGCCGAGCAAGAGGCGGGCGCGGGCTTCGCGCGGATGCGTGGACAAGAGGGTGGCGAGTTCGTTGGCGGCGTCCTGATAGAAACCCCGCTTGCCGAGGACCCAGGCAAAGGCGTAGCGGGCGTCGGCGGAATTCTCCTGAACGGTCAAGGCCTGGCCCAAGGCGTCCAGGGCGGTGGAATAATCCTTGGCGTCAATGGCGGCCAAGCCGAGAGCGAGACCGGCCTGGAAACAGGTGGGGTCGGCCTTGATGGCCTCCTGATAATCGCGCATGGCTTCGGGGCGGTTGCCCTGGCGTTCGGCCTGGCGGCCTTGGGCGGTCAATTGCTCGGCGACTTTGCGGTCTCCAGGGATGGGCGTGACAGGCAGCGGATAGTTGTAACGTTCCCCGGCGCCTGCGGAGGGGATGGGAGTTTCAGTGGTTCTGGTTTTGCCCGAGAACCAGTTCAAGGGATTGAGTTTTTGGATGAAGGAATTACTTTTTTCCTCCGGCGGATTGGCCGGGGGCGTTTCGGTTGCCGTGACCTCGGCCGGTGGAATGGGGGTTTCGGCCGGCGGAGCGGTCCGGGCCACAGGAGCGGCCGGCCGAGCAGGGGGCGCGGCAGGGGGCGGCGGATTTTCGGGCGGCGCGGCAAGGAGGAGCGTCGCCGGCGGCTTTTGCGCCTGCACCGCCTTGGCGGAGGGCGGAGAGGCGGGTTTGGCAGCGGGGTTCTCAATGGGCGCCGACGCCTGGCGCGAAGGGACGGGATTGGCGGGCGCAGTCGGCGCCGGAGAAGCACGGACGATGCTGATTCTGAGATCAAGGTCCAATTGACGGGCCAAGCGTTCCACTTCCGCGGCTTGGGGCGGGGCGGGCTGCAAGGCGAGGTATTCACGGTATTTTTCCAAGGCTTCCCGCGGATCGAATCGTTGCAAGACAATGGCCAGGTTGAGAAGGGCGGGCGGGTAATGAGGGTCGCGCTGCAAGGCGAGCCTGAACAAGGAGACGGCGGCCTTGACGGCATCAGCGCCGGGGGCGCGGCGTTGCAGCTCAATCAACCCCAGGGCGTTGCAAGCTTCCGCGGTGCCGCGGAGATGCTCGGCGTATTCGTAATCCAGGCGGGCGTTTTCCAGTTGCAGTTGCCGAATTCTCTCGGAGGCGGGGTGCTCCATGGCCAGCTTCAATCGCGCCCGGCCCAGGAGGATGAATCCGTTGACATCCTTGGGATGGGAGGTGGTGTAGGTGGTCAGGTAATCGATGGCTCCGCTGAAGTTTGTTTGTTCCAGCCGCAGGCAGCCCAAATTATAATCAGCGACCCAAAGATCGCGGTCGAGTTTCAAGGCCTGCAAGTAGGCGCGGGAGGCGGCGTCCCATTGGCCAGCGCCGTGATAGGCGAGGCCGAGGAGGTTCCAAGCGCCGGCCTGGACGGACGGCGGCGCGTCGCGCAGGGCTTGAAGACCGTCCGTGAGAACGGGAATGGCGCCAGCGAAATCGCCGCCTTGGATGAGCCGCTCGCCTTTGCGGAGGTCCCGCGCTCCGGGCGGGCCGCAGGCGGTCAGGCCGGCGGCCAGGACGATGGCCAGGGCCTGAAGGGCGCATTTTCGCTTTTTTATCGTCAACATGCAGGATCGTGGTAGCATCGCAACGCCGTTGTGTCAAGAAAAGGCGGCACTCAATTGAGAAAGACGCTTGTTTGTTGTTGCATGGGCTGGCTGGCGGTGTTGCCGCTTCCGGCGCAGGGGTTGGATCCCGCCGCGACCAGCGGGGCGCCGGATCGGGCGCGCGTGGTGATCGCGGAAAATCCGCACGCGACGGTGGCGTTCGAAGCGCAGCCGGCGATCGTCAAGAGCATCGTGGATCGGGGGATGTTGAAGCTGACGGGCAAGCCGGATTTGAAACAGGCGTGGCGGGTGTTTGTTTCACCGCAGGACGTGGTAGGGATCAAGGTCTATTCCGGGCCGGGGGCGAACAGCGGGACGCGTCCGGCGGTGGCGGCGGCGGTGGTGGAGGGGTTGCTGGCGGCGGGTTTGCCGCCGTCGCACGTGATTATATGGGACAAGAGGTTATTGGACCTGAGACTGGCCGGGTATGAGGAGCTGGCCCGGCGTTACGGCGCGCGGCTGGCCGGGGCGGCCGATACCGGCTATGACGAGAAGGTTTATTACGACAACTCGATCATGGGGAACCTGATGGCGGGGGACCTGGATTTTGACCTCAACGGCAAGAAGACCGGGCGCTATTCCTACCTGAGCAAGCTTTTGACGCGCAGCCTGACGAAGATCATCAACGTCACGCCGTTGCTTAATCACAACCTGGCGGGCGTGTGCGGCCATTTGTACAGCCTAGCCATGGGGAGCGTGGATAATACGCTGCGCTTTGAAGCCAGCCCGGAACGGCTGGCGACGGCGGTGCCGGAGATTTACGCGAAGCCGGCGCTGAGCGATCACGTGGCGCTGAACATCACCGACGCGCTGATTGGGCAATACCAGGGGGAGCAAACCAGCCTGCTGCATTATTCGACGGAATTGAACCAAGTGTGGCTGAGCAAGGACCCCGTGGCGCTGGACGTGCTGGCCATCCAGGAATTGGACCGGGAACGGCAGGAGCGGAAAATCCAGCCGGGCAACGACAACCCGGAGCTTTACCAGAACGCGTCTTTTTTCCTGGAGCTGGGAGTGGGAGACCCGTCGAAGATCCGGATCGAGATGGCGAAGTAAGGGGGATGAAATGAGCGGGTTGGAACCCAAGGAACGACACCAGGAAGGACGCGGCTTGCATCGCGGGGCAAATGGGGGTAATGCTCCATGACGATGGCGACACCACAGAAGATTTTGCTGCTGGACGACGACCAGCAAATGCTGGACGTGTACCAGGAACTGCTCAAGCAGCTTCCCAGCAAGCCGGAGGTCCTGGTCTCCAATTCCGGGGCGCGCGCCATCGCGATGCTGGAAGCGGAGCCGTTCAACCTGCTGATCACGGACCTGCGCATGCCCAAGATGGACGGCTTGCAGGTGCTGGCCATTGTGCGCCGCAAATTTCCCCATTTGCGCATCATTGTTTTGACCGGGGTGCTGGACGAGGAATATCGCTCGCGGGCCTACGCCATGGGGGTGGAGTCGTTCTGGCAAAAACCCACCTGCAGCGAGGAGATCAAGCTTTTCCAGGATTGCGTCGAGTCGCTGCTGGACCGGGACACGCGGCAGGAGGGCGGGTTTCACGGCATGCAAAGCAAGAGCCTGGTGGACTTGATCCAACTGGAATGCCTGTCCCGCAGTTCCTCGGTGCTCCATGTCAACCACGGGCCGTTGAGCGGCAAAATCTGGGTGCAAAACGGGGAAATCATCGACGCGACCACGGCCCAGTTCAATGGGGAGGAGGCGTTCAAGGAAATCCTGTCGTGGCGCAGCGGCAATTTTGAAATTCTGCCCGCCGATGTGAGCCGCCCGCGGGCCATCACCAACTCTTACCAGGGCCTTTTGCTGGACTCGGCGCAGGCGCTGGACGAATGGCGCGGCCAGCAGGCCGGGGCGGAGAGGAGCGAGGCCGCGGGCCAGCCCGCCGCGACCAATTCAGCGCTTTCGCCCCTGACGCGATTTGAGGGCGTCGAATTCCTTTTGACAGTGCCCGACAACGAGCAGGCGCCGTGCGACTCGTGGGCGCTGGAGAACGCCCCGCAACTGGCGGGCTGGGCGCGGGCCAGCCACCGGCGGCTGGTGGAATTGGGGGAGAGCCTGGAAGCGGGGCCGCTGGGGCAGGCGATGGGTTTTGGGCTGCAGCGGCATTGGGCGATGGCGCATGACAAGCAAAAAGGATTGCTGTGCGCGGGTTTTCGGCGGACTCTGACGGCGGAGAAAGTCGATCAGACCATGAAACATATTTTCACGAAATGGGCCTCCTGACAAAATTCAGCAAGCCGCCGAAGCCCGAGCTGAAGCGGCTGCCGACGGGCACGTTCACGATCGACGCGGAATGCCGGATCATCAGCTCGACGGTGCCGGGGCGGGTGCCGGAGGCGCAGGTGCGGCACATCGGGCGGCAGGTGCTGGCGGTTTTCGAGGGGGCGCGCAACGCCAACCTGCAATTTTCGGAGTTGGTGGCGCAATACGCCGCTTTCAAGATCACCGCCCGGCAGATGCGCGGCGGCGCGATCATCTTCCTTTCACCCAAGACGCCGCCCACGGTCCCCATGCCTTGATTCTGTTATGCATAACAAGAAATTGGACCAACTGATCGTGCAACTGGAGAACTACCTGGAATGTTGGAAGCAATTCAACTACTTCGTCAACCTGGCCCGTGGCAAAAAGTTTTCCGCCGAGGACGAGAACCAGTTTCTGGAAGTCAAGGCCATCATTGTGCAGGAATTGGAGATCATCATGGCCGCCATTGAATGCCCCTCGCCCTCGCGCGAGGAAGTCCATACCCTGATCGGCTCGGCGCCGTCGATCCGCTACCTGAGCGAGAGCAACGAAGGCAACTTGCGGGGGCTGGAGAACCACTGGCACAAGGTCTATGTGGGTTTCCAGGCGATCCTGGGCCAGCTCAAAGTGCAGCAACGGCAACTGGACTCCCGGTCGATTGTGACCTCCTTTTTCAGAAAGAACAAGCCGTGATCCTGCCCTGCCCCGCCGCCGGGCGCATTTCAAATTCTTGCGAGAACAGTGACAAAGCGGGACTTTCGTCCCCCTTCCCCGCGCACACTGGAGAGGGAAAGGGAGAGGGGAATCGAAAAAGGGCCTCCTCTCCCCTACCCTCTCCTCCACAAGTGTGTGGAGGAGAGGGAGATAACCGAAGTCTGCAAAAAACTGAGGTACCCCTCCCGCCGTCCGGCTTGACCGCCACGATTGACATGACCGGCGCGGCGGCAAAATCATCGACATGCTGACTTGGCTCCAAATTCTGATCCTAGCCGTGGTGCAGGGCGCGTGCGAGTTGCTCCCGGTTTCCAGTTCGGCGCATGTCATCGTGGCGGAAAAACTCATGGGGCTGGATCCGTCGAAGCCGGAAATGACCATGCTGCTGGTCATGCTGCACACCGGGACCATGTTCGCCGTCATCGTGTATTTCTGGGACGATTGGAAGCGCGATTACTTTGCCGCGCCCGGGAAAATCCGGGGCTTTTTGGGGCAAGTCGTGTTGGCGACGGTCTGCACCGCGATCCTGGGCTTTGGATTGAAAGTGGCCATCGAAAAGATTTTCATGGGGGGCGCGGCGCATGCGGAGATTGAGAACCTGTTCTCGAACCTGCCGCTGATCGCGGGGGCGCTGGCGGCGGTGGGGTTGCTGATTATTTACGCCGGGATGCGGGAGGAAAGCGCGCCGCGCCAGGCGGAGATTCAAGGGGCGCACGCCTGCTGGATCGGCCTGGCGCAAGGCATCAGCCTGGCGTTTCGCGGGTTTTCGCGCTCCGGTTCGACCATTTCCACCGGGTTGCTGCTCGGTTTGCCCCGGCGCAAACTGGAGGAATTCAGTTTTGCGCTGGCGGTGGTGCTGACGCCGCCGGTGATTGCAAAAGAGGCCTTGCGCCTGCTCAAGCAACCGGTCGGCGCAAGCCACGGGTCGGCGCTGATCGTGTTCGCGCCGAGCCTGGCCGGCATGGTGTTGAGCTTTGGGGCCGGCTGGCTGGCGCTGAAATGGCTCACGCGATGGCTAGAGGGAGGGCGTTGGAAGTTTTTCGGCTTTTACTGTCTGGTAGCGGCGGCGGGTGTGCTGGCCGTTCACTTCTGGCAACACGGTGGTTGACATTTCCATGTTCGTGATACATTGTGTATCACGATGAAAACAGCGACCATTCGTGAGGTGCGAAATGATTTCGCCCGCCTCTCCAAGTGGCTGGAGAAAGGGGAAACCGTTCAACTTTTGAAACGCGGCAAGCCCTTTGCCCGGGTCGTGCCTGAGCCAAAGCCGAAGAGTTTCCTGGGTTGCATGGCTGGCACGGCCAAAGTGCCCGCCGACATGGACGAGCCGGCGGGCGTCGTGTGGGAAGCCATGAAATGAGGTATCTGCTGGATACTTCCGTGTGGTTCCGCGGCGCGTCCGAGCCGGAGACGGTGCCGGAGGATTTGCGGCAGATTCTTGACGTCCGCGACGGTCAGTTCGGCCTGTCCGCCATCAGCCTTTGGGAAGTGGGCAAGAAACATCAAATTGGCAAGCTGCCGCTGAAAAAGGATCTTGGCGCATGGTTGAAGGAAGCCGTGGCCACGAGCATCAACGTGCTGCCTTTGACGCCGGAAATCATCGCCGATGCGATGAACCTGCCGGATTTTCCCAACCGCGATCCGGCTGACGAATTGATCGTGGCCACGGCCCGCGTCCATCGCTTGACGCTGTTGACGACTGACCTGCAACTGAAGCGTTACCGCCACGCGCAGATTCGCCACTTCACTCCAGTGTTGGAAAAGAGCGGAATTTAAAGAGGCATTCCAACGTCCTGCCGGGCGAGATGCAAAATGCCTGACCCGTTGCACAGGTACGCTTCGCTTTTGTCGTGGTTCCTCTGCGCGGCGGTTTTACGGTTCGTAATTCAACCACGGGCCAAGCCATTTTTCGACCGCGGCCAAATCCATTCCCTTGCGCCGCTGATAGTCGAGCACCTGGTCCCGGCCCAGCTTGCCGACGGCAAAATATTTTGACTGCGGAGCAGAGAAATAGAGGCCGCTGACGCTGCTGCCCGGCCACATGGCGCAGCTTTCGGTCAGGCGGATGCCGGCGTTCTTTTCCGCGTCCAGCAACTCCCAGAGGGTCCACTTTTCCGTATGGTCCGGGCAGGCGGGATAGCCGGCCGCCGGCCGGATGCCGCGATACTGCTCGTCGATCAGTTGGCCGGGGGTCAGGTTTTCGTTTCTGCCGTAGCCCCACTCGGCGCGGACGCGCTGATGCAGGTATTCGGCGAACGCTTCCGCCAAACGGTCGGCCAGGGCCTCCGTCATGATGGCGTTGTAATCGTCGTGGCGCGCTTTGTAACGCTGCACCAGATCGTCGGCGCCGAGGCCGGCGGTGACGGCGAAGGCGCCGAGGTAATCCTCCGGCGCCGTGCCGCCGGGGCCGGAAGATTTGCCGGCCACGAAATCCGCCAGGCACCAATTGGGCTGGCCGTCCGGCTTGTGGATTTGCTGGCGCAGGAAGCGGAGGGTGGCCCGCACGCGGCGGCGCGAGGCGTCGGTGTAAAGCTCGACGTCGTCCCCGACGGCATTGGCGGGGAAGAAGCCATAAACTCCCCGCGCCACGAGCAGCTTCTTGTTGACGATTTGGTCGAGCAGCCTTTGCGCGTCCTGGAACAATTCGCGGGCCTGGGCGCCGTGCTTTTCATGCTGCAAAATGGCGGGGTAACGTCCGCGCAGTTCCCAGGTGTGGAAGAACGGCGACCAGTCGATGCAAGGAACCAACTCTTCAAGTGACACGGGCAGCGCCCCCCCCTGCCCCGGCGCGGAACTGAGCGCGCGCACGCCGGTAAATTCCGGCCTGGGAATGTCGGCCGTCTTCCAGTCAAACTTTGGCCCGCGCCGACGCGCTTCGTCGATGGAAATCAGTGTGACGCTCTGCCCGGCGTGTTGCCGGCGCGCGGCTTCCTGGTCCCGGCTGTTCTGCGCGACAAAATCCGGCTTCAGGCGGGAATTCATCAATTGGCCGGCCACGCCGACGGCCCGCGAGGCGTCGAGGACGTGAACGACCGGCGCGCTGTAGCCGGGGGCGATTTTGACGGCGGTGTGCGTCTTGCTGGTGGTGGCGCCTCCAATGAGGAGCGGCAGGGAAAATCCCTGGCGCTGCATCTCCCGGGCCACGTGCGCCATTTCGTCGAGCGACGGCGTAATCAGGCCGCTCAGGCCGATGACATCGGCATTTTGCTCGCGGGCGGTCTGGAGGATTTTTTCGCACGGCGCCATGACGCCGAGGTCAATGACCTCGTAGTTGTTGCAGCCCAGCACGACGCCCACGATGTTTTTGCCGATGTCGTGGACGTCGCCTTTGACGGTTGCCATGACGATTTTGCCCTGGGCGCGGGCCTTGCCGCCGGCCTGTTTTTCCGCCTCCATAAAGGGCAGAAGCCAGGCCACCGCCTTTTTCATGACGCGCGCGCTTTTGACGACCTGGGGCAGGAACATTTTGCCGGAGCCAAAGAGATCGCCCACCACGCTCATGCCGGCCATCAAGGGGCCTTCGATGACGGCCAGCGGACGCCCGATTTTGAGCCGCGCCTCCTCGGTGTCGGCTTCGATGTAATCGACGATGCCCTTGACCAAGGCGTGCTGCAGCCGTTGCTCGACGGTCCCCTTGCGCCATTCGTCCTCCACCGTCTCCGTTTTATCCTTCTTTTTGACTGAATCGGCGAAGGCGACCAGGCGCTCGGTCGCGTCGGGGCGGCGGTTGAGCAAAACGTCCTCGACCAATTCGCGCAGGTCCCGGGGAATCTCCTCGTAGATGCCCAACATGCCGGCGTTGACGATGCCCATGTCGAGGCCGGCTTTGATGGCGTGATAGAGGAAGGCGGTGTGCATGGCTTCCCGCACCGCGTTGTTGCCGCGAAAGGCAAAGGATATATTGCTGATGCCGCCGCTGACCCTGGCCCGCGGCAGGTGTTGCTTGATCCAGCGCGTGGCCTCGATGAAATCCACGGCGTAATTGTTGTGCTCCTCCAGGCCGGTGGCGATGGCCAGGACATTGGGATCGAAGATGATGTCCTCCGGCGGAAAGCCAACCTGCTCCGTCAAAATCTTCCAGGCGCGGGCGCAGATTTGCCTGCGCCGTTCCAGGGTGTCGGCCTGTCCCTGCTCGTCAAAAGCCATCACGACGACCGCGGCGCCGTAGCGCCGCACCAGGCGGGCCTGGCGGAGGAACTTTTCTTCGCCTTCCTTGAGGCTGATGGAATTGACCACGGCCTTGCCCTGCACGCATTTCAAGCCGGCCTCGATGACCTCCCATTTCGAGCTGTCAATCATAATCGGCACGCGGGCGATATCCGGCTCGGAGGCGACCAGGTTCAGGAAATGGGTCATGGCTTTGACGCCGTCGAGCATCCCTTCGTCCATGTTGACGTCGATGATCTGCGCGCCGCCGGCGACCTGCTGTTTGGCGACCGCCAGGGCTTCCTCAAATTGCCCGGCCAGGATGAGCTTGGCGAATTTGGGGGAGCCGGTCACGTTGGTGCGCTCGCCGATGTTGACGAAATTGGTGTCGGGCCGCAGGGTCAACGCCTCCCAGCCGCTCAGGCGCAGCCAGGGTTCGACCTTGGGCGGGAGGCGCGGGGCGATCTTTTGCACGGCCTGGGCAATGGCTTTGATGTGCGCCGCGGTGGTGCCGCAGCAGCCTCCCACGATATTGAGCCAGCCGGCGGCGGCCCACCCGGCCAGTTGGGGGGCGAGCGTTTCGGGCGTCTCCGGGAAGCCGGTGGGGAGCATGGGATTGGGCAGACCGGCGTTGGGATAGGCGCTGACGTAAATGGGGGCCAGACCGGAAAGCTCCTCGATGAAGGGCCTCATTTCCTTCGGCCCCAGCGCGCAATTGATGCCGATGCTCAGGAGCGGAAAATGCGACACGGAGTTCCAGTAGGCTTCCAAAGTCTGCCCGGACAGCGTGCGGCCGCTCAGATCGGTGATGGTGAAGGACAGCATCACCGGCACCCGGCGGCGCGCGGGCGGGGCGGGACGGAGCGCCGCGCCGGCCGGCACGGCGTCGATGCCCAATTCCTCGAACAGCCTGGCAATGGCAAAGAGGGCCGCCTTCGAGTTGAGCGAGTCAAATACAGTTTCAACCAGCAACAGGTCCGCCCCGCCTTCGAGCAGGCCGCGGGCCTGCTCGTAATAGGCCTGTGCCAACTGGTCGTAAGTGACGTTGCGCGCGGCCGGATCGCTGACGCTGCCGGAAATCGAAGCCGTCTTGTTGGTCGGTCCGAGCGCCCCGGCCACAAAACAAACCCGGCCCGGCTCGGCGGCCATGACGGCATCAGCGGCGGCCCGCGCATTCCTCGCGCCGGCCACATTCAACTCATAGGCCAGCGATGCCATGCCGTAATCGGCCATGGAAATAGCCGTGGAATTGAAGGTGTTCGTCTCGATGATGTCCGCGCCGGCTTCGAGGTACTGGCGGTGGATGGCCTGGATCAGGTGAGGCTGGGTCAGGTTAAGCAGGTCATTGTTGCCCTTTACGTCACGCGTCCAATCCTTGAAGCGCTGACCGCGGTAGCCCGCCTCGTCCAGGCGGTAGCTTTGAATCATGGTGCCCATCGCGCCGTCGAGCACGACAATGCGCCGCGTCAAGAGGCGCAGGAGCGCCTCCACCCGATCCTGATTTTGAGTGCCAGCAGTGCCCATGATGGAACAATATTACCCGCGGGCACCGGGGCTTGCAAATTAAAAATCAATATATCTTGATATGAAGATATGAGGCACTCCAAAGGACTTGGGAATGGGCCAATTCGATGCATGATCCTTCCATGAAATCGGAAACGTATCCGTTGGCGATGCCTGCGGACCTGCTGGGGGAGATGCGGAACGCAGCAAAGCGGACCAATCTTTCAATGGCAGATGCCATGCGCCAGAGCATGAGGCTTGGGCTTCCGAAGCTGCTGGAGGAGTTGTCCGGGAATCAACTGAAGGCATTCACGGACGAGGAATGTCGTCTGGCCTATCGCACGCCTAACCCCGAATTTGATGCCTTGGAGCACCATTGCGCTTCATTGCCGAAGAGGCAGCCTGAAGAACAGAAGTTTGGGAAGAACACCGGTGTCAGATGATTGCGACTCTCAATCGGGCCAATGGCTGGATCTGAAACACGCCAGCGCGGCAAAGATTTGAGAATAACGCAAAGAAGATTTGGCAGGGGAATTATTGGCAGAAATGCGGCGAAGAGGTTGCTGGCCTGTTCCAGCAGCGGTATTACTTGATTCCTAGGACTGACTCGTTTACGCTTTAATGAATCCTAATCTTCGTCCACACAACATAACTCCAAAGCAAAGTTGCGACTACCCCAAGACCCGCGGCCAGAACTACGGGGACTGATTTGTCGCGCTTCGAAACCATCCAAAGTCCGAGAATTGTCGAGAGGGGACTCAAGAAACAGCCTAAGACGATAAAACCCGCAAATGATCCTCTTAGGAGCTGTGGGAGCGTTAATGCAATCGCTGACGTTCCAGACGCATATAGGGCGAAAGGCAATAGCAGACCACTTTTAATCACGATCTCTTTCGGATGTTTCATTTGAAAAGATTAACGTAACCACCAAGCGTACTTCCCCCGGTTTCAGAGGCGAATGCTAAAGCAGCATCCAGCATATCATCATCACAGGCGCCAGCAACACCCGCACCTGCACTGAGTGTCGCACCTACCATCGCATCCCTTACGACGGCCCCGCCACTGGCACCCATGATTAGCGCATTAGCGGTGCCGGCCATCATACCCCCGGCAGCACCAGTTGCAACACTGATCCATCCTGATCCGGGTTTAGACATGCCCCCAGGGATTCCAGCCAAAGCTCCCCTTATCATAGCATTCTCGTACATGTCACCCCAGTCTCCGCCTTGACAAAGCGCTAGAAGGCCCTGAGCGGCTCCTGCAACACCACCAATTATGGTCAAAGGGTCAGTCCTCGGAAATTGGTATTGGTTCATTTTGGCCGCCAATGCGCCTGTTTGCGTTTGAGTTCTTTTTGGAGGGCGGGGAGCGGGAGGGTGTTGATGACGTCCTTCTTCTCCAGCCAGCCTTTGCGGGCGATGCCGGCGCCGAAACGCAAAAAAACGGCGTGTTCGTTGCGGTGGGCGTCGCAGTTGATGACGCATTTGACGCCTTTGTCCTTCGCGTAGTGCCAGAAGCGCCAATCCATGTCGAAGCGGCGCGGGTTGGCGTTCAGTTCGATCCAGGTGCCGGTGGCGGCGCAGGCGTCGATGACCGCGGGTTGATTGACCTTGAAAGGCTCGCGTTCGAGGAGCAAGCGTCCGGTGAGGTGGCCCAGCATGTGGACGAACGGGTTTTCCGCGGCAGCGATGAGGCGCCTGGTCATCTCGGATTCGCTCCGGGAGAAGCCCTGGTGGATGCTGGCCACCACCACTTCCAATTGCGCCAGCAGGTCGTTGTCGTAATCCAGCCGGCCTTCGGAGAGGATATCGACCTCGGCGCCTGTCAATAAACGGAAATCCGAGCCGGCATCGGCCAGGCGGCGGTTGAGCGCCTTGATCCCGGCGACCTGGCGGAGGAGCCGGTCGGGCGGGAGGCCGTTGGCCTGGAAGGAGGATTTGGAGTGGTCGGTGATGGCCCAGTATTCGAGGCCCAGCTCCTGCATACAGGCGGCGATTTCGTCGAGCGAACCGCGGCCGTCGCTCCAATTGGAGTGATTGTGCAACGAGCCTTTGAGCTGGGTCCATTCGAGGAGGCGCGGCAGTTCGTGCTTTTCCGCGGCGTCGAATTCCCCGTTGTCCTCGCGCATTTCGGGGTGGATGAAATCCAGGCCGAGCTGGTGAAAAATCTCCTCCTCGCTGCGGCAGGGCACGAGCAAGGCGGGATCACGCGTCTCGACCCCGGACTTGAAAAGCCCATATTCGTTGAGGCGCAAGCCGCGTTGGATGGCGCGCTGGCGCATGACGATGTTGTGCTCCTTGCCGCCGGTGAAATAGGCCAGGGCAAACGGATATTCCGCGTCGCTGACGACCCGCAAATCGGCCTGGATACCGCCCGCCAGCACCACGCTGGCCTTGGTCTCGCCCTGGGCGGTCACGTTGAGGATGCCCGGCTGGGCGGTGAAGAAATTGATGACGTCGCCGGGCCGCTTGGAGGAGACCAGCAGATCAATGTCGCCGATGGTCTCGCGGAACCGGCGCAGGCTGCCCGCCGTGCTGCAACGCACCACGTCGGGGTGGCTGCGCAGGTTGTCCAGGATGGGGTCCGCCACGGCCAGGGCGTCGCCGAGCAAATGGCGGGAGGCGTATTGCCGCCGGAAATGGATGCCCTGCAGGATATTGGCCTGGGTCTTCTCGCCGAACCCGGCCAAGGCGGCAATCTTGCCGTCGCGGCAGGCCTGCTCCAATTGCTCCACAGTTTCCAGGCCCAGCTTGTCGTTGATGGCCTTGATTTTTTTGGGGCCCAAGCCTGGAATGCTCAACATGGCGACCAATCCCGGCGGGATGGAGGCTTTGAGCTGTTCGTAATAGGCCAGCCGGCCGGTCTGCAGCAGTTCGGAGATTTTTTCATGGAGGCTGTCGCCGATGCCTTTGATGCGTTCAGTGGAGTCCGGGGCGAAAAGGGTTTCCAGCGGGGCCGTGGAGTTCTGGAGGGCGCGGGCGGCATTGACGTAGGCGCGCGATTTGAACGGGTTCTCGCCTTTGAGTTCCAGGAGCGTGGCGATCTCCGTCAGAATTTCCACGACTTGGTCCTTTGTCATGGCCGTCAACATAACCCCGAAGCGGCGCGGATAAAAGTTGGAATGTGACGCATTGGTTTTATGATGGGGCGCAACTTTCGTCAAATGCGCCAGTCCAATACACCGGTCGCGCTGACCATCGCCGGCTCCGACAGCGGCGGCGAGGCGGGCATCCAGGCCGATTTGAACACCTTCGCCCATTTGGGCGTTCACGGCACGACCGTCATTACCTGCCTGACGGCGCAGAACGCCAGGAGGATTTCGCGATTGGAACCCTGTTCGCCCGGCATGGTGCGCGCGCAATTGGAAGCCGTTGGGGCGCATTTCGATGTGGCAGCGGCCAAGACGGGGATGCTGTACTCGGCGGGAATCGTTCGGGAGGCGGCGCTGTTTATGCGACGCCATTCCCACATTCCGCTGGTGGTCGATCCGGTGATGGTTTCCACCAGCGGACGACGGCTTCTGCAATGCGATGGAATCGAGGCGCTGAAAAAGCTGTTGCTGCCTTTGGCCGCAATCGCAACTCCCAACCTTGCAGAGGCGGAGATTCTGGCGGGCGGGAAGATCCGGTCGCTTGAGCAACTGAGGGCAGCGGCGGGGGTGATTCATCGGAGGTTCGGGTGCGCCGCACTGGTCAAGGGCGGACATCTAGCGGGGTCGGCGGAGGCGGTTGATTTCTTCCACGGCCCGGAGGGAGAGTGGATGCTTTCTGCGCCGCGAGAGGCCAACGCGACGCTGCACGGCACGGGATGCACCTACTCCGCGGCCATCACCGCCTGGCTGGCGCGCGGCAAATCGCCGGTCAGAGCCATTGCCTTGGCGAAGCAATACATCACGGGCAGGATTAAAGAGACGCAGGAGAAATAGAGATTAAGATTAAGATTAGGATGGGGACTGGGGGATGGGCGGCCGGGTGAGGCGGACGGCGACGTGGCGGGTTTCGGGAAGAATGAACTTCTTGATTTCGAGGGTGACGCGTTTGGGCTTGAATTCGCGCAGGACCATTTCGGCCATATCGACGGCAAGCGTTTCAATCAGCTTCCAACTTCGCCGCCGGCCGAAGTCCGCCAGCCGCGCCGCCACGGCCTGGTAATCAATGGTTTTCTCGAGACGGTCCCGGGCGGCGGCGGTGGTGAAATCGTGCTCCAGTTCGACCGTCAGAAGAAGGCGCTGCGGCTTGGCGCGTTCCGCCGCGGTCACGCCGACGCGGAAGAAGACCTCCAATTCGCTGATAACGATCTGGTCCATGATCCGGTTTCAAGGCCGGCGCGCGGCAACGTGTTCGAGCAGGACGCGCGTCGGCTGGTTCAAAGGCATCTCCAGGGCCTGGGCCGGCGTCACCCAGCGGAATTCCTGCGCTTCGTCGTTGAGTTTGACGTTGCAGGGACCCTGGACGCGGCAGGTGTAGTTGAGGAGCACGAAATGGGCGTCGCGATAGAATTGTTTGGAATGGATGCAATCCTGGACGAGGGCAAAGGAGATGCCGGTGATGTCCAGATTGGTTTCCTCCTTGATTTCGCGTTTGAGGGCGTCGGGCGCAGGTTCGCCGAACTTGATTTTGCCGCCGGGAATGCCCCATAAACCGGACCATTTCTGCGTGCGGACCATCAGGACTTGGTTGTCGGCGTTCCAGACCAGCGCCCCCACCGTGCAAACCGGCCAGGCGGCGCGCGCCTGGGGCGTCTCCTGGTCCGGGGAGCGCAAGCGGAGTTGGTTGCGCTCCAGGATCTCGCGCAACTCGCCGAGGTGCTCGACAATCACGTCCGGCTCGCTGGCGCGCAATTGGTCCAGGCGGTTATAGCCGGTCAGGACGGCGCAGGAAGCGATGCCCCCGAACTTGGCGGTTTCGACGTCGTGCTGCATGTCGCCAATAAACAGGGTATGGGCGGGGTCCAGTTGGTTTTCGGCCAGCAAGTCGGCGATCTTGGCCCGCTTGTCCCAAACACCCAGGTAGGGGCGGTCAATGAGTTGATCGAAGCCGCTGGCCGCCGCCTGCTGCTCGAAATAATCCCGCGTCACCGTGCTGAGCAGGAAGGTGCGGATTTTGTGCCGGCGGCAAAAGAGGAGGAACTCGCGGGCGTGGGGCAGTTCCCTGACTTCATGCTGCGCCTTGCTGAAATGGCTGTGAAAACATTCCTCCAGCCGCCCCATGGGAATGCCGGGGGCGAAGCGGTCGTAAAAGTCCTTGAACGGCAGGCAAAACTCGGCGCGGAAGGTGTCGAGGGTGATGGCCTCAAGGCCGCATTG
>Ga0326727_10004673_pt1 | contig 40610 bp, 31 predicted proteins | sample MB2enrmetagenome_FD_207643 | JGI IMG/M metagenome (GOLD analysis project Ga0326727, IMG submission 207643) | Lab enriched peat soil microbial communities from McLean, Ithaca, NY, United States - MB29MY | ecosystem: Environmental > Terrestrial > Soil > Wetlands > Peat | place: USA: New York...
AGCACCACATCCCGCTCCACCCAGTCACCCTGCTGGACGTCCCGCATGCGGCCATCCGCTCCCTTCACTTGCAGAATGCTCTGCACGTAGCCGCCTGACTTGAAGCCCAAGGCCACTTGCGAATACGGCTGAATATTCGCCGAGTAGGTAACGCCCGGGCTGCCTTTATAGGTGCCCACCGGGGTGACCTGCACGGGGGTCGGGGGCTGTTGAGAGGCCTCCTCGTGCCGGCATCCGGCGCCGAGGGCGACTACGCCCAATAGTGCTGCCGTGACCACCATGGTGCTTGACCGCCTCGTCGTCGATTCCATTTGCTATTCCTCACCCAGAGCTTTCTCCAGGTCAGCCTTGGCCGTCCAGAAGGAAAGCAGCGCCTCTCGGTACTGTGCATTGGCAGTCGCTACGGCAGCTTCCTGTTGCAGCGTATCCTTCAGCAAGGCGGCGTTCTGCCGGTATTGATTCATAACCACCCGCAGCTTCTCTTCCTCGGTTTGGCGCGCTAATTGATCAACCTCGACCAGAGAGCGTGATTCCGCGAGCTTGCGGAAGCGCGCACCCACCTCCACCAGAATCTGCTGCTCCGCTTCCCGCTGGGAGAGGTCCGCCTGCTTAACGGTTATGGCCTTTTCCGCGAGTTCCTTCCTCTTGCGTCCCCAGTCAAAGATGTCCCAGTTAAGCATCAGCCCGACCGCCGTGATGTTCTTGGGCACGAAGTTAACGTTGAAGGGCGACAGGTAGTGGAACGAGAGGCTGACGTCGGGAATGTATTGAGCCCGCTGGGCGCGTTCGTCAAGCTGAGCCTGCTTCATTCTCAGGCGCGCTTCCCGGATTTCCGGCCGCTGGTCCAACGCTCGTCGGCGAGCGTCTGCCAGGCTGAGTTCGTAGGTCGCCATCTCGGGAATCACCTGGACGGCGAATTCTGTGGCCAGATCTCGTCCCAATAATTCGTTCAAGTCTTCCTGCTGGCTTTGGAGCCCATCGTGAAGCTTTACGACTTCATATTTGGACTTGGCGAGTTGCGTCTTCACATTAAGTGCGTCCGACTTGAGCACCACTTCTTGAGCCAGATAACGGTCGGTCAACTGGCCGAACTCCGTGTAGAACTTGACGACCTGATTCGCGGCCTCCAGCGCACTCTGCGTTTGCAGAATGGAGTAGTAATCCTGCTTTACCTGATCAGCCACCGTTTGGCGTTGCTGCCGCAATGCCTCGCGAGCCAACTCCACGTTCACTTCCTGAGCCTGAATTCCCAGGCCGATCCGATGAAGCTGCGAGAGAGGCTGGGTGGCGGTTTGAAATATGTAAGTCGTTGGGCGGAGGGGTGTGCTGATGTCGGTATTGCGTGCGGGGACAGGTCCGATCCCCGGGAAGGTTCCAAACGTGCCCGCGGGAAATTGGAAATTGAGGCGCGTGAGCAGTTCCGATTCGAACAAGATCAAATTGAAATGCGGCAGTCGCTCAGTGCGCATGGCCGCCACCTCATCCGCCGCTTTTTCAACCTCCAGGACTGTGCGTTTCAATTGGCGGTTGTTGGCCATGGCCAGCGAAACCGCCGCATCGAGGGTGAGTTGATCAGCCGGGGAAGTTGAGTCCTGCTGGGCCCAGGCGGGAATAGTGATAACGACCACAAGAAATAACAAACACCGCGGGGGAGTTGGCACCGACATCGACATTTTGCTAAATATCCGTGCGAGTAGTATTGGCGGCGAGACTTATATCATCATGTCCATTGGGAAGCAAGTTGAATCCATCGGATTAGGCAGTCGGTGCGAAACGGGGACTTGAAGTCCCACTCCTTGCGCGGACTGGCGCCGCGATCCATAATAGCGACGACCCAAAAGGGATCGTGCCCGAACGCCCTTCCCATCAGCAATCATGCAAACTCCCCCGAAACGTTAGTTCAAGCGGGGTTGTAGGAACATATCCTCCGTCGTCGGCTAGCGTCGAGCCGTTGTCCGTGAGAACAGCCCCTCCAGTAATCAATGGGCGGACAGGCACTTGCTCGTTGCGGAAACCCAGGCATCGAGCCGGAGGTCAGCGCAGACGCCGGCGTGTTTTGCCTTTCGTCTGCAGCCCGTCAATCCGTTCCGGCAAAAGAAACGCGGAAAAAAGCAAACTGCGCCTTCCTCCGCGCTGCCTTCTTCACCAAGGAGTAGGTCGGAGGCAAAAACCAGAGCGAGATTCCTCGCCATGCAAATCCATGTGCCGAAGGAAGCTTGGGGTGCGGCTCCGCCGCTCTGCTTTGCGGAAAGGCTCCGCCTTTCCGGGGCTGGGCTACTCATCTGATTCCCTGGTTTGCGGCGAGGCTGCGCCTCGCCGCGTGAGGCGCAGCCTCACGGCTAACGATAAGGGAGATTTGGGCGCGACGGAAAGGCAAAGCCTTTCCGCAAAGCAGGCGGCGGAGCCGCAAGTCATCCCTCAACCTTTTCCCCCCTGCCATCACGATGGGCACAGGGCAGCAAAGCAGGCGGTGGAGCCGCAAGTCATCGGCCGGCAGGGCGGGCCGCCCTAGGGACAAGCTGTCTAGTTCCATTAAATGGCCTAGTATTGTCCATTTTGTGCTTGACAACTGTCGGCCATATGCGCTAGCCTGCGCCTGTGTACGCTCTTGCCTTCCGAGGAAACGCCTTTCCTCGATTATCCAATAATATCAAGGAGCATCTATGTCTTTACGAAAATCGCCAGAGCTTACCCCGGAACTCGTCGAAGCCGCCCGCCGCAATGCCCAGCATGCCACCGGACCGCGCAGCGAGGCAGGAAAGGAGAAAGTGAAGATGAACGCTGTCAAGCACGGATTTTACTCTGCCGCCGAAAACCATCAGCTCACCATGCTGGCCCTGGGCGAAGATCCGCAGGAGTTCGAAGCCATGATCGAGCAAATGATGGCCACCTACGGTCCCGGAGACACGCTTTGGAGGAATCAGATCGAAGACCTGGCCAAGCTCTACTGGCGGCGCTCGAGGCTCGAGCGCATGCAGACGGGGCTCATGCGCCGCTACTTGCTCGGGGTCGAGGAATGGCAGCACCGCCGGAAGCTCGAGATGGCCAACGCCACCTTCGATGCCTCACACCCGGAAATGCTCGGTATCAGCGTCCCGGAATCGGCCGACCTGGGCGTGCGGCTGAGAAGGCTTCTCTCCACCCTGGGAGTTGTTCGAGCCCTGGTAGCGCAGACCTCCGTCTCTGAGGTCTGCGGCTCTTCCTCGGGTTCGGAGACCAGGCTACCCTGGGAGGATCGCCTCGCTCGAGATATAGACTTACCCGTCGACATTCGCCAACGGACACTGGAAGACTGGGGGGCTAGCCTGCCGAACGAACTAGAAACCCTTTCCCGGGGCAGGATGGGCTGGCGGATGGCTCGAATTTGCGGGTTGCTCAGCATGTTCTCGGAGGTGAGTAGAGCCCGGGAGCCACAGCCCGGCGCAACTCCGGAAGCGATCGAGGCCGGCCTCCAGGAACTTCTCCGCCTGCTGGACGAGGAAATCGCTGCCGTCGAGCAGGAATTCGAATACGCCGAGAAGGTGAACGCGGAGAAAGCCTCGATCGAGCGCGACGCCTGCCTGGCTCCGGAGGGCGAGACTTGGCGCCTGATGCTGCGCCAGGAAAGCGCTCTCGACCGCTCGATTGACCGCAAGGTGAAAATGATCCTGGGCATGCGCAAAACTTATTTCGACGACTCGATGCAGGCTCAGATAGTACGCACCAATTTGGATAAGGGTAATGACGTCGAGATGGAAGATATCGAACCAACGCTAGGGAACGACATTCAGTCCGAGGACCCGGCCACCGACATTCCGTCCCAGGGCCCGGCAACCCTCGAGCCGCCAGTACCTCAAAATGCACGGAACAAACCGGGAATGTCTATGAAAACAAAGGGCTCTCGTAAAACGGCGAGCGAACTGGAAATCTTCCAGGCAACCACGAACTTAGAGGATAATGGTGAGGATGCTTCCGGAAACGTAGCAGCTTAGCCCCAGATTGAAGGGGACTGGGGGCTAGGGGCTGGGGGCTGGGGCGGGAATGCTTCCGAAGACGCAGCAGCTTAGTGCCAGGGTAGCGCGCCGGGAGGAGTTCGGCCCGTCCGGCCCGGCGAACCCGGATTCCGGTAGTGTCCTAATTTGGGTAGTTTCCTGATATGGATGTCATTCCGAGCGGAGCGAGGAATCTCGCTCTGGCCTTGCAATTGGGGCACGCTCGGGCGAATCAGAGCGAGATTCCTCGCTCCACTCGGAATGACATGCCCCTACGGGATCCATCAAGTTAGGACACTACCCGGATTCCCAGGATTTTGCGGAGGAGCCGGTTATTACTATATAATGCAGTTTAACTTGGGGTTGCACAGGCTTGCTGATTGCCAGCTTGCTAGATGAGGAAATCGACCTATGGGGTCTGAGCTCAAAACACTGTTCTTGAATCCTCCGAGCTTCGAGAATTTCGACGGCGGGGCCGGTTCGCGGTGGCCGGCTACGCGCGAAATCGACTCCTTTTGGTATCCGGTTTGGCTCAGTTATCCGGCGGGAATGCTCGAGGGCGCCCGCCTGCTTGATGCCCCTCCGCACAAGGTCACGGCGGCTGAAACCGTCCAGATCGCCGGCAACTACGAGTTCGTGGTGCTTTTCACCTCGACGGTGGGATTTGAAAGGGATCTGATCCTTATTCGCCGAATGAAAGAGGCCAAGCCGGACCTCAAGGTCGCTTTCGTCGGCCCTCCCGTCCAAGTGCGGCCTGCGGAAAGCCTCATGGCCAGCGCGGACATCGATTTCGTAGTCCGAGGCGAGTTCGATAACCCGGTGGTGGAATTCGCGCGGGGCAAGCCGCTCGACGAGATCAGCGGCGTCAGCTATCGAAGGAACGGCCAGGTAATCCACAACCCGTCGCGGCCGGCGCTCGACACCGAAGAACTGGACCGCCTGCCTTTCGCCACAGAAGTCTACAAGCGGGACTTGGTGATTGAGAACTATAACGTTCCGTTCCTCCTCCACCCCTTCGTCGCTTTTTACACCAGTCGCGGCTGTCCGGCTCTGTGCACGTTTTGCCTCTGGCCGCAGACGCTTTCGGGGCACGCCTGGCGGGTACGCTCCGCCGAAAACGTTGCCCAGGAAATTCGCCAGGCCTTGAAGTTGTTTCCGCAGGCGAAAGAGTTTTTCTTTGACGACGACACGTTTAACATTCGCAAGGAGCGAGTACTCGAGCTGTGCGCGAAGTTCAAACCCTTGGGCTTCCGCTGGTCTTGCACGGCGCGTGTACACAGCGATTATGAGACGCTGAAGGCCATGGCGGACGCAGGCGCCCGTTTGTTGATCGTGGGATTCGAGTCCGGCGATCCCGAGATCCTGAAGAACATCAAGAAAGGCGCCACCGTGGAGATGGCCCGGAGGTTCGCGAAGAATTGCAAGGAGCTTGGCATCGCCATCCACGGCGACTACATTATCGGCCTTCCGGGCGAAACCCGCGAGTCCATTCAGCGCACCATCGACTTCGCCAAAGAACTCGACGCGGAAACTATTCAGGTCTCAATCGCGCACGCTTACCCCGGAACGGAGTTCTATGATTACGCGGCGCAGCACAGCTTCCTGGCTGCCGAGGCATTGGCGGACGCCGCGGGTCATCAACTTCCCCACCTCGAGTATCCCGGCCTGGGCCTCGAAGAGATGATGGCGGCGGTGAACCGTTTTTACGATACCTACTACTTCCGGCGGCGAGTGGTGTGGCGCATCGTGCGCAAGGCGCTCTGGGATAGTAGCGAACGCAAGCGACTCTATCACGAGGCGGTGGAGTTTCTTCGCCTGCGTGCGGAACGTTGGAGGTACGCGCAGAGTCGTAAGCACGCATCCCCATGACCTCGTCGAGAAATCTACTGCCCAAAACCATTGCACTGCTGAGCCTGGTGCCGATATTCGGCGCGCTAGGAAACGTATTCCTCGGAAAGGGGATGCGGGGCGTGGGTGAGATTCAGAACCTGTCAGTCCCAAGTCTGGCGGTTTACTTACTTAAGATTCTAAGCAGCGGCTGGATCTGGCTGGGCATCGGCTCGCTGCTGGTCTTTTTCGTTTCCTACCTGCTAGTGCTCTCCTGGGCTGACTACAGCTATGTCATGCCCGTTACGGCCGTAGGGTACGTGCTGGCGCCCCTGCTGGCCCACCTCCTGCTCGGCGAAGTGGTCCCCGGGGCGCGCTGGGCGGGCGCAGCCTTCATCTTTCTGGGCGTGGCCCTGGTCGGTCGCACACCACCCAGCACGACGGGACAAATTTGAGCATGCGCACCTTCCTATTCCTTGCCATTGTTGTACTCTCCGGGACGGGTGGAGACATAGCAGTGACGCACGCGATGAAGCAAATCGGGGAAGTGAAGAACTTTGCCCCTCGCGCCCTGCTTAGCGTCCTGCGGCGTGCCTTGCAATCGGGATGGATGTGGCTAGGGATTGCCCTGATGGCGCTGGCGTTTTTCTCTTTGCTCGCCTTGCTCTCCTGGGCACAGGTCAGCTTTGTGGTCCCTGCCACGGCCGCCAATTACATCGTCGGCGCCGTGGGCGCGAAGTTCCTGCTCAAAGAGCGGGTTAGCCAGGCGCGCTGGGCGGGCTTGCTGCTGGTTGCAGCCGGCGTGGCGCTGGTCTGCGCAGCACGGTGAGGGCCTGGCCGGAGAAGACGAGAATCGAAATTCGAAAATCGAAATTCGAAATACGAAAACCGAAAACGAAAATCGAAATTCGAAAACCGAAGGTGGAAAAGCGAGAGTCCGGAATCCGGGAAGGCTGTCATTCTGAGCGAAGCGAAGAATCTCTGTAGTTGTAAGGTCGAAAGGTAACTGCCGAGATTCTTCGCTTCGCTCAGAATGACAGACGCGAAACCGAATCCGTTGGCTGAAACTTAAAAGCGTAGCGGCGTTCGATTTAGCATTCCGGAATTTTGATTTTCGAATTTCGATTTTCGCCCGCTAAAGGGGGCTGCTCTTGCGAAAAACCTCGGCTGCAATTAGGATGTGACCCCATGTGCGGTATTGTCGGATTTACACACGAAGAACGCTCGGTTGAGCCTGAGCTCATTCGCGGGGCCACGACTTCTCTGGTTCATCGGGGGCCTGACCAGCAGGGTGTTTACGAATCCCAGCACGTGTCTTTGGGCGCGGTGAGGCTTACGATCATCGATCTCGTGTCGGGCGAGCAGCCGATGCGCAGCGAAGACGGCGATACGGTCCTGGTTTACAACGGCGAAGTGTACAACCATGCCGAGCTGCGCGCCGAATTGCAGGCGCTCGGACACCGCTTTACCTCGCGCAGCGACACCGAAGTCGTCCTGCACGCCTTTCTCGAATGGGACACGGGCTGTTTCCGCCGGCTGCGAGGTATGTTCAGCTTAGCGCTCTGGCGCGAGTCGAGCCGGCGATTGGTTTTGGCGCGGGACCGCTTGGGCATCAAGCCGCTCTATTTTTGCCGCAAAGGATACGACATCTACTTCAGTTCGGAGTTGAAGGGGATTCTCTGCCACCCGGACGTGGAGCGTACGCTGGACCTGGAGGGACTGAATTGCTATCTGCGCGTCAATTATGTTCCCGCGCCGTTTACACTTGTGCAGGGAATTGAGAAACTGCTTCCGGGGCACATCCTCACCTGGCAGGGCGGTACAATCGAGGTCGAGTCGTACTGGAGTGTTCCGACCCGCTCGCAGAAGGCCTGGAACCTCGGTGCCGCCAAAGAGCAACTGGATTTTCTGCTGCAAGAATCCGTCAAGGAACACATGATTGCCGACGTGCCGGTGGGACTTTGGGCCAGTGGAGGCCTGGATTCGTCCACCATTCTTTACTATGCGTCGCAGGTGTCGAGCAAGCCGCTCAAGACGTTTTCGATCACTTTTAAGGGCCGCAGCTTCGACGAAAGCGCCTACATCCGCGAGGCAGCGGAGCGCTACGGAACGGAACACACCGAGGCCGACCTGAGTACCGACACGGACCTCGAAGAAGCCATTCAGGAGTTTGCTTATTATTCCGACGAACCTAGCGCCGACGCCGGCTGCCTGCCGGTGTGGTTTTTGGCTGAGATGAGCGCGCGGCAGGTAAAGGTGGCTCTGAGTGGCGAAGGAGCCGATGAACTATTGGGCGGTTATTTGACCTACCTTGCCAGCCGTTATGCGCGGCGGGTCCAATTGCTGCCCGCGGCCCTTCGAAAAATGGCGCTCGCCGCCCTGCGCCTTTGGCCGGCGTCGGACGAGAAGATCAGCTTTGAATATAAACTCAAGCGCTTTCTGCGGGGATCTCTGCTGCCCGCGGACGAAGGTCACATTTTCTGGAACGGCACGTTCTCCGAGGAGGAAAAAGCGGAGATTCTCCAGGGAGCAGATCCGGCCCCCATGTTGAAGATCCTCGCGCATATGCCGCCGCTGGACGGGCTCAACCGCTACCTCCTGTTCGATCAGCAGTACTATTTGCCGGACGATATTCTCTACAAGTCGGACCGCATGGGGATGGCCCATTCGCTCGAGGTGCGGCCGCCCTTTCTCGATCACCGCCTGGTGGAGTTTGCGGCCTCGCTGCCGGAAAATTATAAGGTGCGGGGATCACAACTTAAGTTCCTGCTCAAAGAACTGATGAAGGACAAACTCCCCGCGCCTATCCTGCGCCGCAAAAAGGAAGGATTCGACATTCCCGCCCACGACTGGTTTCGCGGCGTCCTGAAACCACTGTTGCTGGATACCCTGACCGAGCGGGCTGTGAGGGAGACGCAGATTTTCCGCTGGGACGCAGTGCAGTCGGTCATCAAAAGGCACATGGAACGGCGCGAGAATCTCGGGTATCACCTCTGGGGCTTGCTGATTCTATTCTTATGGCTCAAACGGTGGAACATTCAGACGCTGCCAGAATCGGACGTGGCGTTCAAGAAAGTCGTCAGCCTCTCGGCGGCAGTCTGATCTTTCGCAGCGAATTCATCGTCATTCTATTCGCGGCCGCGATTTTCTTCGGCTGCATCGTTTCTCCTCCGTCTCTTATGGATGATGTGGACGCGGTGCAGGCGCAAATCGCGCGCAACATGCTCGAGTCCGGCGACTGGGTGACCGCCCATCTCGACGGCGTGGCTTATCTCGAGAAAGCGCCGCTTATCTACTGGACGATTGCCCTCTCTTACAAGGTCTTCGGCCCTCACGATTGGGCGGCTCGCATCCCCCTTGCCTTGTCCGCCGTGGCTCTTTGCTGGCTTACGGCCGCCATGGGCGCTTGGGCATTCGGAAAACGCGCTGGATTCTACGCGGGCTTGTGCATGGCCACGTGTATTGGTTTGTTTCTCTTCACCCGCATTTTGATTCCGGACGTCATGCTCACCTTCACCGTGGCCTTGGCAATGTGGGCTTTCCTTCGAGCGCTTGACCAACACGAGCCTCATCCCCGCTTTTGGGCAGCTCTGATGGCGCTCAGTCTAGGTCTGGGACTTCTGCTCAAGAGCCTCGTCGGCATCGTCTTCCCCATCGCCGCCGCCCTGGTCTACCTCTTGCTCACGCGCCAACTCCTTTCCGCTGCCGCCTGGAGGCGGCTCCATCCTTTCAGCGGCGCACTCATCGTGGTCCTGGTTGCCGCGCCCTGGCACGTTCTGGCCACGTTGCGCAATCCGCCTAACTTCGACTTTACCTTGCACAGCGGCCCGGGCCAATATCACGGATTCTTCTGGTTTTTCTTCATCAATGAACAGCTCTTGCGGTTCCTGAATCTCCGCTATCCGCGGGATTACGACACTGTACCGCGCCTTTATTTCTGGCTATTTCACCTGCTATGGCTTTTCCCTTGGAGTGTCTACTTTCCGGCCATCGCCAAGCTCTCCTTCAAGCCGGTAGACCGCGCCGGCCGCGCGCGCCTGCTGGCTCTGTGCTGGGCGGGCTTTATCCTGATTTTTTTCACGTTCTCAACCACCCAGGAGTACTACTCCATGCCTTGCTATCCTGCGCTGGCGCTGCTGCTGGGCTCGGCAATGGCAGCGGAAGGCAAGTGGATCCGGCGTGGCACAACCGTGCTCTCACTCATAGCCGGATGCGCTGCGCTGACAGCGATCGTTATGCTGGCCCTGAGCCGAGGCCCGGCCGTGCCCGGCGACATCTCTTCCGCCTTGAGCCAGCACCCCAAAGCCTACAAACTCGCATTGGGGCATATTGAGGACCTGACCCTGGCGTCGTTCGCCTACTTGCGTCTGCCGCTGGTCCTCGCGGCGGTTGCCTTCCTGGTGGGCGCCATCGGCACTTTCAAAGCAAGGACGCAACGCGCTGTCCTCGCGGCCGGGTTGATGATGGTCTTGTTTTTCCACGCCGCCCGCCTGGCCATGGTGGCCTTCGATCCTTATATGTCTTCCAGGCCGTTGGCCGATGTGTTGGAGAGGTCACCGCAAGGAACACTCATCGTCGATCACCATTACTACTGGTTCTCGTCGATTTTTTTCTATACGAATCGTTCCGGGCTCTTGCTGAACGGCCGCTTTATGAACCTCGAGTACGGTTCTTATGCTCCCGGCGCTCCGGACGTCTTTATCGACGACACACAATTCAAAGATCTTTGGCTCAAGCCGCAACGTGCCTATATTGTTGCCAGGCAGTCAGCCTTTCCCCGATTGCAAAGCATCGTGGGAGGCGCCCAGCTCAACGTGGTGGCGACGAGCGGAGGGAAGGTCCTGCTGACCAACCATGCGCTGTAACCAGCGTGCCAGGGGGAAGTAGCACGATCAGCGAGAGACGTACGCACCCAGCCGCGGTCATCCCAGGTGAGTGTGGCTTGTGGTAAAGTAAGGCTTTTGGAAATCAAGGGGGACAAATGCGAGTTGCTGTGCTCGGAGGGGATGGTTACTGCGGTTGGGCTACTGCTCTTTACCTGTCGAAAAAGGGGCATTCGGTCGCGATTGTCGATAACTTCGTCCGCCGCCAGTGGGACCACGAACTCGGCGTGCAAACCCTGACGCCGATCCGCACTCTGTCCGATCGCCTTCGGGTTTGGCAGGAACTCACCGGGAAGCAGATTGAGCTTTTCGTAGGCGACGTGACGGATTACGACTTTCTCTCGTCCGCCATCAAGACTTTTGGGCCGGAGGCGGTCGTACACTTTGCCGAGCAACGCGCCGCTCCGTATTCCATGATCGACCGCAAGCACGCTGTCTTCACGCAAGTGAACAACGTGGTTGGCACGCTGAATCTGCTGTACGCTTTGCGCGAGTTCCAACCTGATTGCCACCTGGTGAAGCTGGGGACCATGGGCGAATACGGCACGCCCAACATCGACATTGAGGAAGGCTACATCACCATCGAGCACAACGGGCGCAAGGACGTCCTTCCCTACCCCAAACAGCCGGGTTCCTTCTATCACCTTTCCAAGGCGCACGACAGCCACAACATCATGTTCTGCTGCAAGATTTGGGGGCTGCGCGCCACCGACCTGAACCAGGGTGTGGTGTACGGCACGATTACGGACGAGGTCGCGCTGGACGAAGCCCTGATCAATCGCTTCGATTACGACGAAGTCTTCGGCACGGTCTTGAACCGTTATTGCGTGGAGGCTGCCGCGGGCACGCCGCTCACCGTGTATGGAAAGGGTGGACAAACGCGCGGCTTCCTGGACCTCCGTGATACCGTCCGTTGCGTCGAGATTGCCTTGCTCCATCCCGCGGCTCGCGGCGAATTCCGCGTCTTCAACCAATTCACAGAACAGTTCTCAGTCTTGGAACTGGCCTGTCTGGTGCAGACGGCCGGCAAGAAGCTGGGCCTCGAGGTACGCGTGCACCACATCCCGGACCCACGGGTGGAAGCCGAGGAACACTATTACAACGCCAAACACTCCAAGCTGCTCGAGTTGGGCCTGAAGCCGCACCTGCTTTCCGATTCTCTTATCGACTCCTTGATGAACATCGCCCTCCGCTATCGCGATCGCATCGATACCTCCAAGATGATGCCGCAGGTGAATTGGCGGGAGGCACGTAACGCCCGTCGACAGCAGGCGAGCGGGGCCGGCAGTCCCGCTGCCTCGGGGCCGCAACTGGCGGTGGTGGGTGAAGGGAGTAGGTAAAACCCCATTTGCCATTTGAATGGCGGTCGTAGGGGCAACCCTTGTGGTTGCCCCAGGGCGGCCACAAGGGCCGCCCCTACGGCTTAGTGCCGGGCACAAGCTGGCCGTTGCGAAGACGATACTCGCCGCCGCGCCAGTGAAAGCTGTTTTTTCCGAAGCTGCCAAGCCAGATCAGAAACGCCATGGCATCCCATACTGGAAGCAGCCACATCTTCCCGCGCAGAGTCTTATCCCGAAGTCCTCTGGCGCCGATGAGCCAGGTCATCGCCAGCCTGAGTCCAAGATAGGTTCCGAGATAGCCGCAGGTCACAGCAACCGTCGGGTGAACCGCCACGGCGGCCAGCGACCAGGGCAATCCTTGCGTGAACAGAAGACCGAGATGACCCCAAGGGCGCATGTGGCGCATCACCGCGAGCCACCGCGTGCGCTTGTGAACCAGGTCTTGCATCGACGCGTAATCAGGTACAGTAAGAATGGTATAGGGCAGGAGTTTCACCTCAGAGCCCTGCTCGGCGATCAGGCGGCCCACCAATAAATCATCTGCCGGCCGGTTGGCGAGCGCCCGATAACCACCAAAGCGAGCGAGCTGAGCGCGCGTCGTGGCGATAGTCGGTCCCAGCGCGAACTTCACGCCGTCCAGTTGCCAGGCAGCCAGAATCCCGGCATAGAAATCGGAAACCATGCCAATCGTTTGCAGGCTTTGCGCCAGCGTTTTCGCGTCGATCGGAATATAAAAGCAGGTGACAGCTCCCACCTTGGGATCGGCCAAAGGCGCGACCACGGTGCGCAGGTAGTCGGGCTGCACTCGCACATCGCTGTCGCTGATCACCAGGGTTTCGTGTTGGGCCTCGCTGACCAGGCGCGCAAGTTTCCCCACCTTGTCATTAATGGTGGGGGCATCGTTGCCAAATAGCACGCGAATCCGTCTCTCCGGAAAATCCCGCGCCAGCTTCTCGAGCACCGGCACCACCGGGGCATCCTTCTCTCCTACGCAAAAAAGCAGCTCGTAATCGGGATAGTTCTGGCGGCAGAAGCTGGCAAAGTTTTCGTAAGCCTCCGGATCGAGGCCGCGAACTGGCTTGAGGTTGCTGACAGGCGGGGTGAAGCCGCCCGCCCCGTGCCCGGAACGCGGGGCTTGGCGGAGGAAAAACCGCCAAGAGCTGTAAATGACGATCAAATAATAGATGAAGGGAAACGTCGCTATTGCCAGCACGGAGTAAACAACTATCGTCGTTGTCATCTGCACCTTGGAGTGCGGCAGCGGAGCTTGCGGAGCTGCCGCCTTCTTTCAGATCCTGGTTGTCCTAAGGCGGCAGCTCCGCAAGCTCCGCTGCCGCACTCCAAAGGGCAGGGCAAGCCCTGCCCCCACGAAGTATTACTCAATGCTCACCGCGCCGACCTCATACCAGCCGTCGGGTTGGCGGCCTTCGATGGCCAGGCGAATGGCCGGCTGCCGGGTTCTTGGGTCGAGCAGTGCCACGCGCAGCTTATAGTCACCGGATTTGAGCGTGGGCGGAATGTAGACGGTACCATCGTAAACCGCGTCACCGGGAAGCCACTTGCGCACGTCCACGGGCAACTTGATGATCGCCATTCCAGTGGGCGACACAATCTGGACCGCAACTTCGTAAGGTCTGTATACAGGCGCTACGCCCGCGTTCAGCCACCACATGTGCAGGGGAACCATGGTTCCGGCTTTGGCGCGGCGCGCATACTGGATCCGCCGCAAAATGAAGCGGTAGCCCATTTTCTTTTGAAAATCGTCGAACAGGTTTTTCCACTCGGGCGGAATCGCGGAGGATTTGATGTTGACCGAGGAGACGTGCCAGCGCAGGGCCTGGGCGAGAATGTAATTCACATCCCACCCCTGCTCTTTCCAGTATCCGGGGACCCAGCAGGTCTCCAGGGACACGGGACTGCGCTGCCAAGCGTCCTGGACGCCCGCCCGTACAATCTGCTCCGGATAGAGATCGAACATGTGGCACCACGAACCGCCGGTGGTATCCCGCATGTCGCCCCAGCAGTCGAGCCGCCAGCCGGCGCCTTGTTGCGCGCCGTAAGCCAGCGCCTGCTCCTGATCGAAGTTCATCAGAAGTGGAGTGCGCTTGAAGGCCTGGAGCCAGATGTCAATGAGGGCTTTCTGGTATTGGAAGGCCGGCATGTAATCGCTCCATCCCTCGCCCCAGTAGCCGACCGATGAGATATCGACGCTGTCGAGATCAGGATGCCCATCGTAGCGCTCACCCGCTGCCGCCACAACCTCACCCCAGTATTTGAGGTAGAGCGGATCAGAGAAGTCCGGCTGCCAGATGGCCCCGTCCTGGTCCGTGGGCCGGTTGGCGCGATGCGCGCCGGATTTCTGGTACCAGTCAGGCAACGGATGCTTCTGGTCATAGGGCATCAGCCGGATGGCCAGGGCTTGCCCGTGCGCGCGTGCTTCCGCCAATGCCTGATCGATGATCTCCCAGCGGACCTTGCCGTGTTCCGGCTCGAGCTCTGCCCAAAACCAGCGGCAGTAGGAGATGGAGGAGCCAGGGAAGTCCGGCGGCGGTGCTTCCTCACTGAGCTTTGCCGTGGGGCCTTCCTCTGACCACCGCAAACCCGCATTCAGCGCCTGGCCGTTGAAACGCTGGAAGGTCTCTATTCCCATGCCGGGATTCACCAGCACGTCGTCAATTGGTTTTGGACGGACAATGACCAACTCCTGCGCTGGGGAGGGGGTGACCACCAGCCAGAACGAAAGAATGAAGAGTAGTTTGTGAATCATGATGTGACCTCATTCGGGGACAAGCAATTCAAATTCCCTTACCTCTTTGAGAGCGACCTGAAGTTTGTGGACGAAATCTTCGCGCGACTCTGCGCCTTGAGCCTCTTCGTAGTTGGCTCCGACGGAGATACTCGATCGGAGCAATTGATCCCCGATTCGCCGGCCCACGAGAGTTCGCGGCATCGACTCGACCACCCGTATCGCACGCACTCCGTAATCGAGCAACCGTTCGCTCACTTCACGCGTGTCCATTTCCCATACCTCCGACCGTAGAGAAGGATCTCAAATGGCAAATGGCAAATGTACAACAACGGCGAATGGACAACCATTTAATTTTGCCATTTGCCGTTTGCCGTTTGCCATTTGAATTGCCTTACGCGGGGCTGGGGATGAGGGGTCGTAGCATTGCAACAGTTCACGTGTGACCCGACTTAACCCACTAACCGAAGCCCTTCCGGTAAAGACTCGCCAAAGATGCGCACGGCGTCCGCGCGTGCGGGGGGCACGTATTGGTGGAGGCCCAGGCGTAAGTCCTCGGGGATTCCCGCCGCCGTCAATCGGGCGATCGCCTTTTGTCGCAGCTCATCGTCGATGTCACGCAGGTGATCTCCGGTGCGTGACCCGAGCTGTACAACTGCCGAGGCCGTCTCCGCCGTGAACTCGGGCAGATCGAGAAGCGCTGTCAGCCATTTCGATGCGGTGTCGGCCGCTACCACGCAGTTGAGTGGGCCATACAAGGGGATGCGGGCGCCCACGCGTCCAAGCGACCATAGCCAGGCCTTGTCAGTGGGTTCTTTACTGATTCTGGCCAGCAACTCCTCGCCTAGCGACGCGCGCCAGGACGCGGGAAGGTGTTCCAAGCTCGAGAGCAGGCGCCAGCCTTCGTGCTCGACCTGACTGTTCAGCCGTCCACTGGTCTTCTTTCCACCGATTCCCAAGAGGGCTCCGTACTTCTGATACAGTTCGCGCTGCTGGCCGGCGTTAAGCCCTCCCGCCACACGACGCCACAGCACCAGCCACTCGACCTGACATTGCGGGTCCTTGGGAAACGACGGCCCCGCCAAGTAGACCCTGCGCGCCTGACTAATGCGCCAATCGTCCAGCAGGGCGCCAAAGCCCGGTCGCAGGCAAAATCCAAACAGATTGAGCCACCGAGCCTCGTGGCGCCGGCTCTTGGCGCGCCCGTCGGCAAGCTCGGCGAGCACATCGCAGAGTTTCCGGATGGTGTCCATGGGCCAGGAGTCTTTGTTGTGGCCGAGGGCAACCTCGAGTTTGTTGACGATCGCCTCAGGCTGTAGCGCGGGCGTCGCGCCCGCTGTCGAGCCGGCCTCCTGCCCGCGCGCTTCCGGCTTCGAGGCCTCGCGCGCCGAGCCAAAAACCTCCCGAATGAGTTTGGCGGCGGCCTCAAGCGACTCCTCCGGAATAGGGCGAGGCGCCTGCGGCGGCTGTGTAGTAGCCTCGCTAACTTGCCCATCGTCGCCTCGAAGTTCAAACTGCAAGCGCCAGCGATGCTGGGTCTTGAGCGACTCGCACCAGAGTTCGAGAGTGCCCACCTCCGTGAAGCTCGCTTTGAGTTGCACGGCCAATTCGATTTGGCGAGACTTCTTGCCATAGCGCAACAAGGTGACCAGCGGGGCATGCCGGTGGATCTGCTCTTCATCCAGAACGGCGACTTCACCGTGGTCGTCGTGGCGGGTAGTCGAGCTATAGAGAGTGAAAGAAACCGGGCGATTGGTGAGGACGGCAAATTCACGATTCGCGAGTGGCAGCGTCGTGCCTTCTTCGATGCCGGCCGGCAGCACGCAGACGGCTTGGAGCGCGTGGCCATGCGCCTCGGCTGACTGGACCCCGATGTAGTAGGTTCGCGCGCTGCCAGCCCTGATGCGGAGTCCTCCGCCGCGCCGTATCCGGCCATAATATGCAGCTCCGACGGCGACGGCGCTTTCCGGGGCGCTATTGTCCAGGACTCTGGGGCGCCAGGCATTGCTCTCGCCGCCAAACCAGCCAACCAGCGCTTCCACGATCTTCTCCCGGGTGACGGCTGGCGCGAAGAAACCGCCATTGAAAAGGATGGCATCCGGCCGCATCATCACCGGGGGCGCTCCCCCGCGTTCCGGTACACGCGAGGACGATTCGGGTTTGACGGCCGCCGCCGCTTGGGTGAGAAACGCAGCCAGGTGCTTCGTGATGGCCGGCTCGCTCGCGTAGGGTAAACCCAGTTCACGCAGACCCACGCGCCGATCGTGGGCCGGCAGGTCGTCCGGGGCCGTGCGGGGCAGGAAACCGCCGGTCAGGACCTCCACCACCTCGTCTCGCGTCAGTTCAGCGCTGAGCATCCCACCGACCACCGCTCGTCCACTGCCCAGGATGCTGATCGGGAGCCGGTCCAGGCTCGAGTCGCTGAGCAATCGCTCCTTGGCGGCGCAGCAGGCGCGTCGCAAAGCGTGGCGCTGGCGCAGGCTGAGCTTGGGAGCATGCAGTTTTTCCTCGATGCGCCGCGCCAGCGCCAGATCGAGGTTATCTCCCCCCAGCAGTAAATGCTCGCCGATGGCGATTCGCTCGAATTGCACTTGATGGTTGACGAAGCGAACTCGAATCAGGCTGAAGTCGGAGGTGCCGCCACCCACATCACAAATCAGCACCAGATCACCGTCCTGAAGCTCCGGTTCCCCTCCCCTTCCGGGGCGGGAATCAGCGCGTGGGGCAGAACCGCGGCCCCGTCGTGGCGCTCGGCGCAGCGCCGGCGCCGCGTTGAGCAGATCTTGATGAGCGGCGATCCAGGCGTAAAAAGCGGCCATCGGCTCTTCGAGCAGAGTCAGCGTCTCGAGACCCGCCTGATGCGCCGCCTCCACCGTCAACTCGCGCGCCTCCTCATCGAAGGAGGCGGGAACGGTCAAAACGATCTCCTGGTCCTCGAAACGCGCCTCGGCGCCACTCGAGGCCGCCGCAGAGTGGTTCCAGGCATTTCGAAGCTGGCTAAGATAGCGGGCCGAGGCCTCCACTGGCGATATCATGGGCTCGGGCGCCTCGGCTTCCCAAGGCAGAAGCTTGGCGCGGCGATCCACCGCGTCATGACAGAGCCAGGACTTCGCCGAGGAAACCTGGCGCCCCGGCACGAGCGCCCCTCGCTCGCGCGCCAGCACACCCACCACCGACTCCGGGCGCTCCTCCCATGGAAGCCTCAGGCCTCCTGCGGACAAATCATGTTCGTCGGGCAAATAGAGAAATGAGGGTAGCGTGGGCATGGCGCGCAACTCGCCCTCCGCAACCAATTGCAGTACGGGGAATACCTGGATACCGGGTGCTTCCTGGTTCTTGGCTTGCAGCTTATCTAGGTAGGCCACAACAGAGTTGGTGGTTCCCAGATCAATGCCGATGATGTAACGGCTGGAGGATTCCATTACTCCCAGACCCGTTCGCCGTGCCTTGGAGGCGCGCCGTCTTCAGGTTGCACCGCCGAACCCCATTCCGGGGTCAGAATTGGCGTTCGTTTGGCCTCATTTCGCGTCTTCACGGCACGTTTTCTGCCTCTTTTAGAGTTCGTTTTGAGTTCGTTTTTTTGAGACTTTTATTGATTCTACACGACTTATTGAGTTCGTTCCCACGATTTTAACATCTTTTTCGGACCCCGCACTTCGCCTCACGTGTTTCGGCGTAGGCTGGGGCAGAGAGAGGCTCTGAGTTAGGCAGGCACCCAGCAGTTGGCGCCCAGAGGGGCTGGGCATGCGCCGGCCGTTATCAACATACCTTCCAATGTCCGTCTCAAGCCTTCTTCTAAATAGGCCGCAGGGACCGCGACGCTGCAAGGTCCAACCCGGCTCCGCCACAAGGTCCATGTTCATAGCCTACTATAAGGCCGCGGAATTGTCAAGAACTTTGCAGGGAAGCGGCGCGCGCATGGTGCGAGCGGTGCGGTATCTCCGTTAATCCGTCTCGAGGGTGGTACGCTTCAGGAACAACTTATCTTGCGAAGCTTTGGAGTGCGGCAGCTTGCTGCCGCTTTCGGCCCCGCGAGCTTGCTCGCGGTTACCTCGGCCGCCGGCGCAAGTCCCGGCCAGCAAGCTGGCCTGTAGGAAAGCAGAGCAAGCTGCCGCACTCCAAAGCGCTACTTCCCTTTTTCGCGGATGTTTAGCTCGAGCTTCCAGCGCTGCGCGCCATCGCGCGAGACACACCACACTTCGAGCGTGCCAACTTCCGTCACACGGGTTTCCAGTCGCACCGGCAAAACCGTTCCCTCCTGGCCATCCAGCTTGAGCGTCACCTCGAGGGGGCTCAACTCTTCAATCTCGTCGCCCCAATCCTCGAGCAGGCTGCCAATCTGATCCTGCTTGCGCACGCTGGAGCTCAGAAAGCGAAACTCAGCCGCTTCGCCTACTACCAAGCCGAACTCCCGGTCTGGAATCCTTGCCTCCGTTCCTTCTTCCATGCCGAAAGGGACGACGCAGAGGGCTTTGAGCGGCGCCGCCATGCCGGGCACGGCGGGCAGGGCGCTTTCGATCCCGATGTAGTAGGTGCGGGAGGCGCCACTGCGGATGCGCACTCCCTTTCCCCGCCGCGCCTTTCCGTAGTAGGCTGCGCCGCGAGCCACGGCGTGCTCCAGATCAGGGGCATCCAGAATTTCTCGCGCTCCGAGGGGCTCAAAACCCTCGTCGCGCAGCCAACCGTTGAGCACTTCGATGAGCCGGTCCCGCAGCACTGCCGCCTTCATCACGCCGCCGTTAAAAAGAACGTGCGTCGGACACGCCAGCCCGCTCGGGCCGCGGCGGATCTTCTCGAGCTCGGGACTGTCCTGAATTTGCCGCGAAAGGAAACGCGCCAGGTGCTTCGTGATGGCGGCATCGGCAGCGTAAGGTAAGCCCAGCTCCTGAAACCCAATCCGTCGTTGGCGTGCCGGCGCCTCACTGCTCTCCACTTTGGGAAAGAACCCCTCCACCAGGGTCTGCTTCAGATCTTCGCGAGTCAGCTCGACTTTGATCGTGCCACCCACCAGCTTGGAGCCTTTGCCCAGCAGGGCAACGGGATGCTTGTGGCTCTTGGGTTCCTCGAACAGCCTTTCCTTACCCAGCCGGCACTGATGCCATAAACTGTGCAACTGCCAGATATCGATGTGATGTCCGTTGGCTTCCAGCCTCTGTTGCAGCAGCCTGGCGAGCGCCAAATCCATGTTGTCGCCGCCCAACAGGATGTGCTCGCCGACGGCGACTCTCTCGAGCGCCAGTTCGCCGCCCTCCTCCGACACGGTGATAAGACTGAAGTCTGTTGTTCCGCCTCCGATGTCGCAAACCAGAACCAGGTCGCCCACCTTGACGCGTTTGCGCCAGCCATCTCCCTGGCTTTCGAGCCAGGCATAAAAGGCCGCCTGCGGTTCCTCGATCAAGGTGACGTTTTTCAAACCTGCCTGCTCGGCGGCGCGCCGCGTCAATTCCCGGGCCTCTTCGTCAAACGAGGCCGGCACCGTGAGCAGGACCTCCTGCTGGCTCAGAGCCAGTTCCGGCTTCTCTTTCGCATGGTCGTTGTCCCACACCCGGCGCAGGTAATCGAGAAAGTGCGATGAGGCCTCCACCGGTGAGAGCTTAGACACTTCCTCAGGGGCCTTCCAAGGCAAGATCGGCGCGGTCCGGTCGACCGCTGCATAACAAAGCCAGGATTTGGCAGAAGCCACCAGCCGTGCCGGACTCTCGGCGCCACGCTTGCGCGCCAGTTCACCCACCACGAACTGAGGGTCACGCTCCCAAGGCAGTGCCAGGCTGCCCTTAGGAAAATCCAGTTCGCCGGGAAGATAAAGAAAAGAAGGCAGCAGGGTCCGGTCCTCGACCTCGTTTGCATTCACGAGCTGTGGAATTCCCTGGATGACGATCCGCCCCTTTTCATCTTCGAGGGCGGCTTCACAGTGCGCCAGCGCCGAATTGGTGGTTCCCAAGTCGATGCCAACAATGTACTTTGCGTCCAATGGGCCTCCCCTTTTGAACCAACTGTTACTCAGGGTGTCATTCCGAGCGTAGCGAGGAATCTCGCTCTGGCTTGTGGAGGAAGGAATCAGAGCAAGATTCCTCGCTGCGCTCGGAATGACAACTGTAAACTCAATGTATGCGCCACCCGTGCCATCCGTGGGCGGTGGGTCAGTCTGATTTTTGTAGCGGCGGTCTCTGACCGCCGGTCTTGAATTCTCGAGGAGGTCCGGCGCTCGGAGAGCGCCGCTACAGCAGACTGACCCACTAGCCATCCATGGTAGGGGTGGTTCGCGGACCGCCCCTACGGAATCTCGACCTCAGCCGGGGCCACTACTGACCGCGCTGCGCCCTCAGGCAAGGAGGGCAAATTCACTTCGGAGGCGCGCCATCCCCGGTGTCGTAGCAGGCCCCGAAGGGGCGGCTTTCCAGTAACGTTCCCGATCACTTTAATCGATGCCGGGTCAAACCCGCTTTGCACCGTGATGGGGCGATCCTCCTCAGAGGCGATGATCGGCTCGAGCTTGACATAGCGCTCGAGCGCCTGCCGGCAGCTTTCGTGGACACTACGCACGGCGGCGCCCAGTTGCGCATCGGGGTACGGCGCCACATCCTCCGCCAGGAAATCGATCAGTCGCCCCTCCCGTTGCAGCAATGCCAGCATCTGGACCGCTCGGTCGTACTCCCACGGTCTTTTTTCGACTTCTTCCACCCTCAGCTCGGGAGTGTGGGGCGCGGCAGCCGTAGCAGGCAGCGATTTGCCCAGTTCCAGGGCAATCTTCTCTGGTATCTGACCGTGCAAAAGAATTGAGAAGAAACAACGCAAAGCGTAAGAGATTCGTTTTCCAAGCCCCATCATAGTGACTCCGATCCCCAACCGCGAAGCTTGGGTGTGGGTCGCCGCGGGAGGAATTCACCGAAGCCTACTGTTCCATCCACACTCCAGTGCCGATGCTGCGCCTATTGAAGCACCGTTAAATCCTTGTAAACTGAGATTCCATTATACCCTAGCTGGCGATGACCACGAGTTTGGGCTGAGAGTAGTGGTTCAATTTGATGTTGTAGCGGCGAGTTTACCTCGTCAAATGGCGGCGTAAAGCCCCCTCTACAACAAATTGACCCACTACCGGGCTGAGCGTAAGGCAGCCGGTCGTGCGCATATAAACGATTTCGGCGTAGCTTATTCTTCTCTTCCAACAAGGACATCCCAGGAAGTGCATCTTGCAGTGCTCTAGCAGCCTTTGGCAGATCAAGGGGAACTTTGGCCGACTCCTTATTGGGACCATGGACATATATTGTATGTTACAAAACCCCCTCATAGAGGGGGTTATGTAAAAAGAAATATTGACAGAGACAGGTAGGTTTGATATTTTTGCCATCAAAACACCCTTATTCGGGGGGTTTTGTGAGGAAGAATATCATGGATTCCACTGTCCGGACCTTAGGACCGCAGGAAAGCCGGGTCGTGCTTGCCCTTGCCGAACAGAAGCGGCGAGAGGTGGGCCGGCCGGAGATTATCAAATTGCTAGGCGCCAGCGCCAAGGCAGCCGATAACGTTATTGAATCCCTGCGCCGAAAGGGCTGGCTTGAGCGGGCGAGCTGGGGAGAGTACCTCTTCATCCCGCCTGACCAGGGACCCGATGCGGTGGGCGAAACCAATGTGCTCGCGCTCGCGAGCCGTATCGCTGATCCCTACTATCTCGGATACGGCAGTGCGGCTGGGTATTACGGACTGACAACGCAACATCGCAGAGTGATTGTCGTGGTCACGCCGGTGCGGGTGCGGGAGCGGAGGGTGGGGGAGGGGCGGGTGCGTATCGTCAATCCCAAGCCTGCCAAATTCTTCGGATTCGCCCCTGTCGATGTATTCGGTTACAAGGTCATGATGTCTGACCGCGAGAAGACGGCCATCGACTGCATCGACCGCCCAGCGCTGGCCGGTGGTGTGGGAGAAGCCGCCTCGATTCTGGCAACCGCGAGCAGCCGTTTCGATTGGTCTAAAGCGGCGGGCTATCTCGAACGGATCGAATCAACAGCGCTGGTCCGCAGGTTCGGTTGGGTGATGGATCACGTCGAGGCGGACATGAGCGCCGATATTCACAAACGGCTGCTCCGGCTCGCGGCGCGAGGCCCTCGGACATGGATGGGGCCAAATCCCGCGCACAAGGTGCAGGGCGCCATCGGCTACGACAAGACGTGGCATCTATTCGTCAACGTGTCGCGCGAAGAGCTGCGCGAGAGCGCCGGGCTCGGCCGGCGAAAAGCGCTGAAGAAGGACGGGTAGGCATGCTCACACTGCCTGAGGTGCGGCGTTACTCCACTCAATCTGGTCTTCGCGACATGATGATCGCCGAAAAAGAAATCGTGTTGACCTTTCTGCTTCAGCTTCTCTCTGAGCGCGCCATTCTGGACCGACTGGCCTTCAAGGGCGGCACCTGCCTGCGGAAAATGTTCATCGGAAGCCAAGGGCGGTTTTCGACTGATCTGGATTTCACCGCGCTTGAGGAGCACGATCACGAGGATGTCATCCTTGCGATGATGGGAGCCTTCGAGGAGGAATTCCATGACATCAAGTTCCATATTCCTGACGACAGCTATTACGAGACCGGGGACGGTCTGTCATGGGGTGTGAATCCGACGTATTCACATGAATGGAACGAGGTGGGCGATAGCGAAATCAGAGTGCAGATCAGCCGCCGCGAGACGCCGACTCTGGCGCCGCAGCGTCGGCCGCAATGCGAACAGAGTTATTTCAGACTCTTGCCCTTCGCCCCCAATGAAATCAACTGCCTGGCACTGCCCGAAATCCTCGCTGAAAAGATACGCGCCTGTTATCAACGCAACAAGGCGCGCGACATCTATGATCTGAGCATCTATGCGACGCGACCGCTCGATCAACCGCTGATCCGCCGGCTCGTAGTGCTGAAGCTCTGGCAGGCGGGCGACAAATTCGATCCTGAGCGCCTTATGAGGAAATTCGAGGAAGGCGTGGAATTCGACTGGGACGACTTGCGCGACTTGGTGCGGCGCGCCGAAGAGATTGACGGTGAGAAAATCTGCGCCGCTTGCGTCGGAGGCTTCGGCTTTCTCGCCGACCTGAGCCCCGACGAGCGAGTGCTAGCCAACGACGCTCATCAGCGCGAGCATGAGCTATGGGACAGGCTGCGAACGGAGCTTGCCAGTGGTTGACGGGAGCGGGTAACGGAAGGAGACGGGATGCCGCGCATACTGAAGCACCGTTAAATCCTCGTAAACTAAGATTCCATTATACCCTAGCTCGCGATGACCACGCGTTTGGGCTGAGTATAAGTGCAGTTCAGACAGTGGCAGTGGATTCCCGCCTTCGCGGGAATGACGACATTCAGGGCGCCCATCCCCAACATCGTCATTCCCGCGAAGGCGGGAATCCACTGCCCGCGTTCGGTTTAGTGTCTGAACCACGGTGAGTATAAGGCAGCCGGTCGCATACAAACGATTTCGGCTTAGCTTACTCTTCTCTTCCAACAAGGACATCCCAGGAAGTGGATCTTGCAGTGCAATCCCCAAGAACCGTAACAGAGTGCGCCTCTGACGGCGTTGGAAAACCAAGTGGTAGGCCTGGACGGATTCGAACCCCCGACCCACGCTTTAGGAAACCGTTGCTCTATCCTTCTGAGCTACAGGCCTGTGCTGGACTCACCGGCAATCCATAGATTAGCATATGAAGCCGCAGACGAGCGATTGAGTTGCCTGGCCTGAGTTGTACGGCCAGCGGTCTGACGAGCCCTGCATACTTCAGTGACAACTCCGAGGGATATAGTAGAGATGAATAGGCTGCACCAACGACATCGCCAAAAGGATCGCCGCCGTAGGAACGGCGAGAAGGCATTTTTGTTTGATGCCAACCTCTCGGAATGCCTGGCGGAGATTGAACGGGATGACTGGGAGTGGGCCATTGACCTTGCGGGCGGGAACGTTGGGGAAGCCGCTCGCTTGGCGGGCATTGATTCAATTCCGAATAACGCCCGCGCTTTGTGGGGGAAGTCATCCGGACACGCTCTGGATTGCTACCGCCAATGGATGAAACGGAAGGCGGCTGAGCGACAGAAGGGAAGACAGTGAATGGCTGAATCGCCGCTCCAGCCGCTGTTCAAGAAGTCATCCTTTGCTCGCGTGCAACAAGGGCCAGCGCGGCGTTGACCCCTTTGCTATCGACAGGAAGTTGGCGTAGTCCCGTTTGGTCCCTCTCGCGTTTCCTTCCGCAATATTGGCGGGCACAGGCGCTGCGGCTCGAGTCGTCTGCGAGCCAAGGCGATACGTCTCGGTATGCGGAAACTTGGCCGCTAATCCGTAAACGACCTCGGCAAAGTCCATCGCCTTCTGCCATACGATGAGATCGCGGTGAGACTGAACGGTCGTCATACCCTTGCCCCTATTTCCTATTCGCTGTTCCCCATTCCCTGTTTCCTGTTCCCTATTCCCTGTTCCCTGTTCCCTATTCCCTAAAAACGTTGCGCAGCAGGAACAACAGGTTCGCCGGTCGTTCGGCCAGACGGCGCATGAAGTACGAGTACCATTGATGTCCGTAGGGAACGTAAAGGCGCACTCGCTCCCCCTGCTGGCGGAGGTCGCGCTGCAAGTCGCGGCGAATTCCGTACAGCAATTGAAATTCGTAGCGCTCGGTGGGAATGGCGTGCCCGCGCGCATACTCCCGCGCTTCGGCAATCAGGCGTTCGTCATGCGTAGCGATGGCATGATAGATGCCGCTCGAAAGCATCATCGTCATCAGCCGTGAGAAGTTTCGGTCCACGTCCCGTTTGCGCTGAAAGGCAATTTCCCGAGGCTCGTCGTAAGCCCCTTTGACCAGGCGTATCCGCGCCCCGCACTTCAACAACTCTTCCACGTCCCTTTCGCTGCGGTAAAGGTACGACTGGATGACGACGCCCACTACGTCGCGGGGCGCTCCTACCGCTCGGAAAACCCTCAGCGTGGCTTCGGTGAAGTCCGAACCTTCCATGTCCACGCGCACAAAGTTGTGGCGCCGGGCGGCACACTCGCAGATCGCGCTCAAATGCCGGCAGGCTAACCGTTCGTCAATGGCCAGGCCCAGTTGGGTGAGCTTGACGGAGACATGGGAATTCAAGCCCTCGACCGCCAGCCGGTCGAGCAGCCGGACGTAGGCTTGGCAAGCCGCTTCCGCTTCCGCGGCTTCCTGTACGCTCTCGCCGAGAAGGTCGAGGGTCACCATAAACCCCTCAGCGTCCAGCCGCCTGATCACTTGGAGCGCGTCTTCCAGTTCCTCCCCGGCAATAAACCGCGCCGCCATGCGCCGACCTAAGGCATGGCCTGTAAGGAGCTTTTTGGGGGTTTGTTTCTGTGAAAGGTAGATCAGAGTAGGACGGAGCATGAATGTAGGTTCCAGGTGTCGGGCGCCGGGTGTCAGGGAAGGAGGGGAATTATGAATAGTGAATTGTAAATTATAAATAGTAAATTGTGAATTGGGGGTTTTGCGATCGTGCTGGCCACACTTTTCCCTTATGGTGGCTCAATTCATAATTTATAATTTAGAATTGACTATTCACTATTCATTACCTCCCAGAGACCTGAAACCCGACACCTGACACCTGCCTTTCAGTGTTCTGCTTCCAAAAACCGTTCGGCGTCGATGGCCGCCATGCAGCCGGAGCCGGCCGCAGTGATGGCTTGGCGATAAATGTGGTCCTGGACGTCCCCCGCGGCGAAGACACCCGGCACGTTCGTCTTGCTTCCCTCATGGGTTATGAGATAGCCGACTTCGTTCATTTCGAGCTGGCCACGGAACAAGGAGGTGTTGGGCGAATGGCCGATCCCCAAGAACAGCCCATGGCAGCTCTGGATGGCTTCGTCCCCGGTCTTGGTATTCTTGAGCTTGACTCCCGTAACTTCGCCTCGCTCCACGTCCTGGACTTCCGTTACCACAGCATCCCAGAGGAACTTGATCTTGGGATTGCGGAAAAGCCGCTCTTGCATGATTTTGGAGGCGCGTAACTGGTCGCGGCGGTGAATAATGGCCACCTGATCGGCATAGCGCGTGAGGAACAGTGCCTCTTCCGCAGCCGTGTCGCCGCCTCCCACCACCACCACCTCTTTCCCGCGATAGAAGTACCCGTCGCAGGTGGCGCAGCTCGAGACACCATGGCCAAGAAGCTTGCGCTCCGATTCCAGGCCTAGCATTTTCGCCGAAGCGCCGGACGCAATGATAAGCGTGCGCGCCTCAATCGTCTCGCGCTCCGCTTCAATGACGAAGGGGCGGCGGGAGAGGTCAACGCGAGTGACATGGCCATCCATGAACTCGGCGCCAAATGTGGCGGCCTGGCTTTGCATCAACTCGATCAGCTCGGGGCCCTGCACGCCCTTAGGAAACCCGGGAAAATTCTCCACCAGAGTGGTCAGGGTCAGTTGGCCTCCGGCCTCGAGGCCGCGGATAACCAGGGGTTTCAAATTGGCGCGGGCGGCATAAATAGCGGCCGTCAAGCCGGCGCATCCGGAACCAATAATCACCACGTCACGCATGGCGTCTGCTTCTCCAGAGTGGTTTGCTGAACCGCAGTCGCTTATCTTACTCCCTCGGAGTAAGTTCGTACAGCCTGTTTCGCGTTCCCCGACCAACGTAGCGCGGGCGAGACGCCCGCACCAGATTCGCGAGTTTGTGGTTGCTCCCCAGCCCAGTTTGATGCTACAAACGTATGACTGTTACGCCTTGCGACGTGAGTATCGCGAACCTCACAGGATTCATCAACAAGCCGGCTGCGAAAGAATGCGCGGGATAAGCTTCTCAAGGTTCCGCAGGCAGGACGGGTTCATCCATGGATGCAGTGGTTTTCGAGGGAGTTACCAAACGCTATGACACGCTGACCGCGGTCAATAATCTGAACCTGGCGATCAGGGAAGGCGCCGTTTTCGGACTGCTGGGCCCTAATGGCGCCGGCAAGACCACCTCGCTCCGCATGATCATGCAGGTGCTGATTCCTGACGAAGGATCAATTCAGGTGCTTGGGGAACCCCTCAGCCAAGGCAGCCAGGACCGCATCGGCTACCTCCCTGAGGAACGAGGCCTCTACACCAAAATGAAGGTGGGGGACCACCTGCGGTTCTTGGGAGCCCTGAAAGGACTTTCCGAGCGTGAGGCAGTGAAGCGCGCTCGAGCCTGGCTGGAGCGCCTGGAATTGGCTGATTGGGCAGACAAGAAGGTGCAGGACCTTTCGAAAGGAATGCAGCAAAAGGTTCAGTTTATCGCCACAGTGATTCATAAGCCGCCCTTGCTGATTCTGGATGAGCCTTTCGCCGGCCTCGACCCGGTGAATGCAACCTTGATCAAAGACATTATGCTGGAGTTGCGCGAGCAGGGTTCCACGATAATTCTTTCCACGCATCGCATGGAGCAGGTGGAAATGATGTGCGACGCCATCTGTCTGATCAACAAAGGATGCAATGTGTTGAGTGGGGAGCTGCGCGCCATCAAGCAATCCTACGGGAAGAACACCTTGCGCATCGAATACTCAGGAGACGGGGAGTTTCTGGAAGCCACCGGATTGATCGAAAAAGCGAACCACTTCGGAGCAGTCGTGGAAGCCCGGCTCAAGCCCGGCGCAGATCCCCAGGAAATTCTCAAGGCGGCAGTGGAGCGCGCCGTGCGCATCACCCGCTTCGAACTGGTCGAGCCGCCTTTGAATGACATCTTCATCGAAAAGGTTGGAGCTGTCCCGGCTTGATTTTGAACAGAGAATTCTAAATGCCTTCGGTACTGGTCCCATTTCGGATGTCATCCCTTATCACCACCTGTCATTCCCGCGAAGGCGGGAATCCACTCCGCAAACCTCCGGCACTGAGCGCCTTAGGAACTGGATTCCCGCCTTCGCGGGAATGACGTGTGGCACGGGAATGACGCGTGGTCTGGCGCGACTGAATCTCGCGAATCACACCGCTAGGCAGTGTCTCAGTTTGACGTAGAGGCGGCTTTACGTCGGCACGTGGCGAGGTAAACTCGCCGCTACAACTTCAGACTGAGACACTACCCACCGCTACCATCACTTGACACTGCTGGCCGTGCCGGGCCATCCTGATTGGCGATGCGGCTTTCCCCGATTTCCGTTTCATGCCCGCAATGCGGATCCAAAGATATCGTTTACTCCTGCCAGCCTACGTGTTGTTTCAACCACGTCTGCAACAACTGCTATACGACTTTCGAACTGGAAACCACCAAGGTGGGCGAATTGCAAGAGGCCTTTGCGATGCCGCCCGACCCCGAGCCCTCGAGTCCGACCGCCCCTTGCGCGCGCTGTGGTGAGGCCAAGGTATTTGCCATCGTCGATAGCCAAGAGCCGGCATACTTCTGTGTCTCTTGCAAGGCGCTGCTTTCGCTAAGCCTCACGGAGATCGCACCGTCGTTGTAGGGGCAACCCTTGTGGTTGCCCCAGGGCGGCCACGAGGGCCGCCCCTACCATACGTCCGGCTAAGTCCCACGGCAGCAGGCGCCTGGTGGGATGGGTGAACCGTGTGGGCAGGTTTGAGGATGCGCGAGAAAGATACAGATCTTCTCGGTGACCTGAGGACTCAGAGTGTGTTCGATTCGCAAAGCATGCTCGTCCACCACATCGTTGTCGATGTCGAAAGTGTCGTGAAGCAAGCGTTCGGCGAGGCGGTGGCGGCGGATTGCCTGCGTGGCGCGCGGCTCGCCGAGGCTGGTCAGCGAGAGTTCGCTGGCTTCGACCCGGACGAGGGCCTGCTGCGCCATGCGAAGGAATGTGGCCCGGTTGGGCACGAATTCCGGCACTTCCTCGGCGCTTACGACGCGCTTCCCGGTGTCCTCCTGGGCGTGCCAGACAGCCTTGAGGAGGTTGTCAACCAGCTCAGCTTCGACGGCGGGGAGAACCGAAGCTTCCGCCAGGCGACCGTGATGAAGTTCGATATGCCGCTCTGCCCTGCGGCCAACCTCCGCGTCGTGAGTAACCATGACAAGGGTATGTCCAGCTCGGTGCAACTCCGTGAATAGTCCCAGAACCAGGGCCTCATTCACCTCGTCCAGGTTCCCGGTCGGCTCATCGGCCAGAATCAGGTTGGGTTGGTTGATTAGCGCCCTGGCCACGCAGACGCGCTGCTGTTCGCCACCCGAAAGCTGGGAGGGAAGATGCCCAAGTCGATCCGCCAGACCAACATGGCGTAACGCTTGCGCAGCTTCTTCCTCATCGGCGAGGCTGTGAAAATACTGGGCTAGCATCACGTTCTCGACCGCGGTCAGGTAAGGAACCAGGTGAAACTGCTGAAAAATGAATCCGACTTTCTCCGCCCGAAAGCGGGCGCGCTCGCTGGCTCGGAGGATCGACACTGCGCAGTCATCCACTTTAACCTGCCCGCTGGTGGGGGAATCGAGGCAACCAAGGATATTGAGCAGAGTGCTCTTGCCGGAGCCCGAGGGTCCCATAACGGCAATCCACTCGCCTCTCTGCACGCTGAACGTGACGCCCCGTAGTGCTTCCACCGAGTCGCCATATTTCTTTGTCAGGTCCTGTACCTCGATAAAGGCCAACCCGCTACTCCCCTCTCAGGACAACCGCGGGCTCAATCGCCCGCACCGTACGGACCAGAATCAATGCAGCCCCAATCGCCAGGAGCGCGGCAAGGCTGCAGACTACGGGTGAAGTCCACCAAATCACGTTGAGCGTGACGCCGAACAGATGACGCGCCAGACTGATTGCCGAGCCACTCCCGAGCAAGCAGCCAATGGCGCCTCCCATGATGCCGAGAGCCGCGCCCTCGGCCATAAACCATCGCATCACCTGGAGATCGGTCGCCCCGAGCGACTTCATCACGCCGATGTCTTTGCGCCGTTCGAGCGCGATGGCCGTCATCGTCGCCATAAGGCACATGATGATGATAATCAGAATGAGGGCCGTTACGGATAATAGAAACCATCGAATGACGCCCAGGACCCTCCCTTCGGAGTAGACAATCTGGCGAATGGGACGCACATCCAGACCCGGCAACGCCCTGGAGAGCTTGCGTATCGAACCTTCGATTTCACCCCTTTCACCCTCTAGCCTGAGCTGCACCAGACTGATCTTGCCGGGCATGCCCATTACCCTCTGCAACTCCTCAAGCGGAAGGAACACCTGCTCGTCTTCCGAAGATCCGGTGGTGAGAACTGAAGTAAGATGGCAGGTTGCGGCGGCTCTCGCGTCTTCCTCGAGGGATAAATCCGCAGGCTCGAGGTAGATCGTGCCGCCCGAAACGACGCGCAGCCGTGAAGCAATGCGCGCACCAACCATGCACCGGGGCTGCGGGCCGGAGTAATCCGTCCCTTGGCTTTCACGCCAACCGGGGTTCATCCGGCTCATGCCACCCAGGTCTGTTCCGACTGCGACGACATTCACGAAGTCCGGCAAGCGGGGATCGGGCTGAATCGGTTTGAGGCGGACAACGGCGTAAAGCACAGGCAGCGCCGTCACACCCTGCCTTTGACGAGCAAACTCTTCGACCGGGCCCATAACGGCCTGATCTATGGTGTTCGAAGCGGCCGAGTATTCGGGCATGCCCCACCCCTGCTTCCCCTCCCCGACCGGGGAGGGGAGTTTGGGCATGCCCCGTGCCTGCTTCCCGTCCCCGACCGGGGAGGGGAGTTCGGGCATGCGCCATGCCTGCTTCCCCTCCCCAACTTGGGAGTTGAGCTTAGGCCTCACCCAGCCCTGACTCGCTTCCTCAGTTGGAGGGGATAGCCTTGGGGCTAGCACGACGTTTGCCCCATAGGCGCGAAACTCCTGCGTCATGCAGCGCCGCACACCTCCGTACAAATTCAGCAGCGTTGACATCACCGCCGCGCCTACCATCAGGGAGATAAGAGCCAGGATGGCCTGAGGGCGCTTGACAGTGATAGACCGCCACCAAAGACGAAGAAATAACCTGCGACGAATTGGATTAGGCAATTGTCCCCTGCCGATCTCAATCTCTCAACACAATTGCCGGCGACACCTTTAAGACCCGGCCCAAGGGCAACGCGCTACCGGCAAGCGTCACGCCCAACGCCAAGGCGAGACAGACCGGAAGCATCACCAGATGCACGCCGATGGGAACCCCGAAAACCGCCAGCGCCACTCGCCATGCCAGCACGCTGCCCAGCAGGTAGCCGGCGATTCCTCCCACCAGGCCCAACGCTCCGGCCTCGAGGAGTAGAAGCGCCGCCACGCGTGCGTCCGTAGCGCCCAACGACTTGAACAGCCCAATCTCCGCCCGCCTCTCGAGGGTCGTAGCCAGCGTCATGGACGCCACCGCCAACCCGGCAGTAATCAGCGCTGCCAGAGCCAGAACGCCCATCAGGATACTGACGCGGTTGAGTATTCTCCCCTCCGCATCGGCGATGGGGTAAATGGGTTTGACCTGAGCTTCAGGAATTGCCTGCTGGATCTGATAAGCAATCGAACTTGCGTAAGGCGTGCAATACCATCGGTCCAACTCTTCCGGGCTGAGTCTGCCCAGGTCGGAGCGCGCGAAGGAATCCTCAGGTTTGGTCAAGGCGCTGACTTCAACCCGGCGCACTTTACCCTCGAGTCCCCCCAGGCGTTGCACCGTGGCAAGCGGCGCCAGCACCTGTTCGTCCTCGGCCTCGCCTGTCTCGAGCACGCCGCGTACCTGAAAAACATTTGGAATCATTGTCATTCCGCGCGAAGCGAGGAATCTCGCTCTGGTACCGGCGGCCGTGCGAGATTCCTCGTCGTCCCGCTTACGCGGGACTCCTCGGAATGACAGGTTGGACGGGTTTTTCAGCGTCGTGCTGCGCGATGGTGTATCTCCAGCCAGTGTGATTGTGATGGTGCTGCCGACGGTTACCTTAAGCCGGGCGGCGAGCCGGCGTCCGACGAGGACGCCCGCGACGTCCTTGTCCTCGGGCCACTCACCCTCAACCTGCCATGCAGGGTGCAGCTTTTTCAGCCCGGTGCTGAACACTTCAGACTTGTCCACCTGCAGCGGCTTTTCGAACCACGTCCCTATCAACACCGCACGCTGGCCATACACCGTGGCAGGCACATAGAGAAAGGGAGTAAAGGCGACGATATTATTGCGCCAGAAAATCCTTTTGAGGTTAACGAGTTCGTTCTCGGCAATAAACGCGCCACTCCCGGCGGGACGGTAGTCCACACCGCCCACGCTTATGGCAAGACTATCCGCTGCGGGCGTGATCGAAAGGTTGGCTCCGTAAGAGCGCAACTCGCCGCTGATCTTGTCTCCGATGTCCAGGGAGAGGATTCCTACCGTCGCCGCGGCGGCAATGCCCAACGCCACCGCCAGGACGCTCAGCACCTTGCGCCGGCGGCGGCGCGCCAGGGATTCGAGGAGGATTCTGACCAGCATTTCTAGCGGAAATATTTCGCCGCGCCGGTGAGAGCGGACGCGGCAATGTGAATCGCGTCTCCTTCCACCCGGTAATCGATGTGGATAGGATTGCACCCGCCCGCCACTCCGATAGTGGGCACGTAGACCGCTGCGGCACAATTACGGCAAATCACATTCTTGCCATCCTGGTAGTAGCCCTGGCTGCCGCAAATTGCGCAAGCGTCCGAGGCGGCACGAATAGTGTCCGAAGCATCGAGAATGGCAATCATCCGCACGTCCGTGCCTCCGACCAAAAGCGAGTAGCGATGGAGCTTATGATCGGTGAGTTCGGCCGTGGGAATCTGCGCTTCCCCATTCAGTACCGAAAGCTGCTCAGGAGGCGTCATGGCATGAGCCGTCAGCGAATAGATGAACTGAGAGCAGATCAAAACCAAAACCAACAGGCTGACGCCCGCGCCCGAAACCTTCCAAAAGCGCTCGCGTTGCTGCCCGGCCAGGAACTTGCGCCTTTCGGGCGCAGGCCAGGAGTCAACCTCGATGGCGCGCGGGCTGGTGGAGGAAACTCGCTGGGCAATGATGAGGAACAATGCCAGGGCTACGACTACGACGAAGAAGAAGGCATCGTTGTTAACGATTGGGCCAATCAGCGCCATCTCTCGACGGCTCGAGGGAAGAACCTGGGCCTCCGAGAGCTCGTGCACGCCGGAGACGAGCAACTGAGCTGCGACAACCAGCAGCACCAGACTGGTAACTGAGAAGAATTTCCTCAGGTTAACCTTCACGGTGCCCTTGAAAAAGGCGACCCCCAGCGCTATGGCCAAACCCAGGCCGGTCAAACCGCCCATGAAGTTCAGCAACTCACTGGTGCGAAGTGAAACCGCAGCCAGAAAAAGCACGGTTTCAATGCCCTCGCGAAATACCATCAGAAATACAAAGAGGAAGAGTCCGACGGAGGCCGTGCGAGTAGGCTCAGCGGAGAGATCTCGAAGCTTAGCCTCAATCTCTTGTTTCATTCGCTTGCCGGCGCGCCACATCCAAGCAACCATGGAGGCTACGAAGATCGCGCCCAGCAGCATCAGCCAGCCTTCGTAGGCGTCCTCACCTACCTCGAGACGATGGACCAGGTAGGCCGCGCCCACACTTGCCAGAATCGCCGCAAACACACCCCAAGCAACCACCCGGCTCAAGCTCTGCCGGCCGGTCTGCTTTAGGCAGGCAAGAACCATGCCAATAATGAGCGCCGCCTCGACGCCTTCGCGGAGTGTGATGACCAGAGATTGGAACATAGTCGTGCGTCCGGTGGTGCGATGCCGGACCGCCTGCCAGCGCCCGAGACAACTAAGATGTTAAGGTGGGAAGGGACACAATGTCAATATTTGGGCTTGATCCGGCGAGGCAACCGACGTACGGTTGTAGGCAGGGGCGTAATTGAATTTGGTGTTTAGGGTGAGCATGAGCATCGTCAAGGCTCTCGGCGGATTATGCTGCGCTTTGGTCCTCGTCGCCGCTGTGTATGCTTTCCAGCGCCCGTTTCGAGAATATCCGTCGGTGGAATACGGCTACATGCAGTTGCCGCCGGACTGGAAGGTGTTCGAACAGAGCATGAAGCTCGTTTTCCCGGACCGTCCCATTGTGGAGATCCCCAACACCGACCCGATTTTCCATACGATCTTCGATTTGGATGACCGATTCCAGATCGTGGGCGCGGAGCACTTGATGGAAGGTTCAAAGAATGGCGGCAAGGTGCCGCACTGGCGAGGCATCTACGACGATAAAGGCCGGATTATGGTGGCCATCACCTTTAATTCGGATGTCGGCGACTCATGGGAATGGGCGGGGGATCCGCGATATCCGCAAAAGTTCTCCGAAATGGGCATCCGCCTCGGCGTGAATTACATCATCTACGCAATGACGCGCTGAAGGATCTGCGGTCAGCGAGCGCCTCATCGGCGCGGGCAAGCGCGCTCTCGAGGACGAATTCACTGACGGAGCGATGGGAAGTCGCTGCTGCCGCTTGCAGCGTCCGTTTGGCTTGGCGCGTAAGTCGCAGATCGAGCTTCTCAGTGCGAGTGGCGCGTGACGGCATCGGTCCCTCCTTGTGTGTTCAGATTATGGTTCTTGCCCGACGATGTCAGGACAAGAGTTCTTGCTGGTGAGATTGCTCCGGGTACCTTTGCGCTACCGACTCCCATCGGAGTTTCGCGTTGTTATTTCGAACCTCCGGCACTACAATGACGTTCCCGCGAACGACCAACGCGTCGTCGAGAGGACGACCATTCCTCACATCAGTTGCAAAGGAGGAAAAACATGGAACGAAGGGAGTTCATCAAGGCGAGCGTCCTTGCGGCAGCCGCGGCAGGACCATTCCTGGGTAAAGCAAAAGGGGCCAACGACCGTATTCGCGTCGGCCAGATCGGTCTAGGGGGCCGTGGCAAATATGAATTCGAAGTTTGCCTCCAGAATCCCGGCTGCCAAATCGCCGCCGTGGCCGACGTGTATCAACCCTTCGTGGATTTGGCGGTGCGCCGGCTGGACGGCAAGGCCGAGGGTTACGGCGATTTTCGCAAGATCCTCGACCGCAAAGATATCGACGCCGTGTTCGTCTCCACTCCGGATCACTGGCACGCCATTGCTAGTATTCTGGCCTGTCAGGCCGGCAAACATGTCTACTGCGAGAAGCCACTCTCGCACACCATCGAGGAGGGCCGCAGGATGGTGCAGGCAGCGCGGCGCTACAATCGCGTCTTCCAGACCGGAAGCCAACAACGCTCCGCGCCACACTACGCCAAGATTGTCGAACTCATCCGCAATGGATACGTCGGCAGCGTGGCTGCCGTCGAGTGCTGGAACATGATGAACGAATACCCTGAAGGTCAGGGCAACCCGCCTGACAGCAACCCGCCGCCGGGCCTCAACTGGGAGATGTTTCTGGGACCTGCGCCAAAACGGGCCTATAACCGTAATCGGTTTCTCTATACATTTCGCCAGTTCTGGGATTACGCCGGAAGCATGATGGCGGATTGGGGCGCTCATCACATGGACATCATTCATTGGGCCATGGGAGTTGACGCACCGATCCGCGCCACCGCAGTAGGTGGAAAGTTCGTGATGAAGGATGACCGTGAAACACCGGACACCTTCGTGGGCGACTTCGAATATCCCGGTTTCACGGCGCGCTATACCTACCGTTACACAAACGCCCAGCCGCTTTTCGACCGGCCCTATGGCATCGCCTTTTACGGCACGCTTGGGACCCTGGTGGTGGACCGCAGCAGCTACGCGATTTACCCGGAGATGCGCCCTGAAACTTACCACACAACTCAGGACTTCATTAGCAACTATGTGAGCAGTTGGGAGGAAGCGCTTCCCCACCCGAACGCCACGCCGCGCACGCCCCCTTTACGGCAAGTCGCGGGCCCAAGTTGCCCCCTGTGCGTGAGGATGGAAGAAAGCGGCATATCGATTGACCCCAGTTCTCAGATCGCCCACGTCCAGAACTTCTTCGATTGTATCCGCTCCGGCCGGCGGCCGGCCGCTGACGTCGAAATCGGATACAAGACCATCACGGCCTGCCATCTCGGGGTTATCGCCTATAAGACCAAACGAACCATCCATTGGGATGCAGAAAAGGAAAGGATTGTGGGAGACGAAGAAGCCCAGAAGCTGACCTGCAAGGAATATCGTTCGCCTTGGCTTCTGCCGGAGGTGTGAGCGCGAAATCACCAAAGGTGATAATAACCGTCGCGCCGCGCCAGCTTTACGGGAAGGCCAAAGAGTTCGGTAAGACGTTTTGTGGTCAGAAGCTTGCTTTTGGCGCCATCGGCAAAGACGCGGCCCTCGCGCAGGAGAACCACGCGCTCTATTTCCGGAAGAATGTCGGGAAGATGATGCGTCACCATTAGGATTCCCGTTCCGGCCTGCGCCAATTTTCGCAAAATGTCCCGGAGTTCCAGGGCGGCGCGAAAGTCCAGGCTATTGCTCGGCTCATCCAGCAACAGCGCCAGCGGATCGTGCACCAAGGCTCGCCCGATGAGCAGTCGATGCGCCTCGCCCGAAGAAATTGCGGTCATGTCACGCTCCACCAGATGCCGCGCCTCCAGAAGTTCCAGCACCTGGTTGGTCTTTCGGGTCATGGCCGGGGTGACTTCGTGATAAGGCTGAACCCCGACGCTGCTGAAGAACCCCGATAGCACCATCTCGCGGCCGGTGATCTCCCGCATCGAGCGTCGCATTAATTCACTGGAAACAATTCCCAATAGCGGGCGCAACTCGAAGACGTTCCACGTATCGCGCCCCAGGATGGTAAGCGACGATTGGGGTTCGGCCAGCGGATAGCACTCGCGCGTGATGGTCTTGATCAGGGTTGATTTGCCGCTTCCGTTCGGTCCCAGGATGGCGACGTGCTCTCCCGCTCCGATGGCCAGCGTAATGTCGTCAAGCACACGCTTGCCGCCCAGCATCACTGACACGTGACGGAAATCCAGCAGCGCAGGACCTTGAGCGGGAACCACTGATTTCCTACTCGGATTCGACATCATCCTAAATTATACACAACGGCGTGCTTTGGAGTGCGGCAGACGGCGCGGGCCGTGGCATGTTGTAGGGGCGGCCCTTGGGCAACCACAAGGGTTGCCCCTACAGCACCATGCGCTACCTTAGTTCTTGAATTGCTGCACTGCCAGCGGAACGCGAATATACTCGAACAGGGTCCTGAAAGACGTGTGGGGGCGACTTTACGTGGCCCGGGTGATGTAAAATCGCCGCTGCGTCGCCAGGGCAGCAAGGGAAGGGAGGCGAGATGACGATTTCGAAACGATGGTACACACTCCTCGGGCCCGCGTGTTGGGCGCTGCTGGCGTCGGTTGGACTCGTTGCCGCCCAAGCTGATACGACAGGCGCCAAATACGACGTGATCGTGGCGAAGAACATCATGGTCCGCATGCGAGACGGCGTCGGACTTGCGACGGACGTCTACCTGCCGGCGCGGGGTGGAGCGCCGGCGCCTGGCAAGTTCCCGGTACTGGTTTCACGCACACCGTATGGCAAGGAGCCACAAGGACTCGACTCGATGAACGTCGCCCGCGTCTTCGCCGAGCTCGGCTATGCGGTGGTGGTCCAGGATTGCCGGGGCCGCTACAACTCTCAAGGCACGTTCTATATCAACGTCAACGAGGGTAAGGACGGCTACGACACGGTGGAATGGGCGGCGGCGCAGCCCTGGTCGAATGGTAAGGTGGGAACTTACGGCGCGTCGTACCTGGCGCAGGCTCAGAACGCCCTGGCGGTGCTGCGGCCTCCCCATCTGGCCGCCATGTTCGTCATGGTGGGGACCTCGAATTATTACGAAGAGGGCGCGTACCGCGGCGGCGCATTCACCTTGTTGCACAATCTCGCATACCCCTTGATCCTCTCGTCCACCAGCCAGGAAGCCCAACGCGACCCGGCCTTGAAGGCCGCGATGATCGAAGCGGTGCATGAGCAGCTCGGCGGCTGGTTGCGCGCGTATCCTTTCCGGCCCAACGCTTCGCCGCTTCTGCTCGATCCGGTGAACCAGCGGTGGTTTCAAGACTTTGTCGATCATTACCTCTACGATGATTACTGGAAGCAGAACGGGTTCGACTTCGAGGTCGCGTACGACCGGTATCCGGATATCCCCATCTATTTCTTGAGCGGTTGGTACGACCTCTTCGAGCGCGGCACGCTGCACAACTATATGGGTCTGGCCCCCCGCCACAAGTCTCTAACCAAACTCTTAGTTGGTCCCTGGGTCCACGGAATCGGACCGCGCGCTTCAGGCGACGTCGATTTTGGGCCTGCCGCCGAAATCGACATGGTGGCGGAGCAGCAGCGCTGGTTCGATGAAGTACTGAAGGGCAAGAATACGGGCGTCCTCGAGGAACCGCCAGTGCGCCTGTTCATCATGGGCGGCGGCGACGGCACGCGTACCGGAAACGGCCTCATGGACGACGGCGGCCGCTGGCTCGCCACATCCGCCTGGCCCCCTCCACAAGCATCGTCCCGCGCCTACTACCTGCACGGCGACGGCAGTTTGAACGAGCAGCAGCCCGACATCGAGTCCCCGAGCACATACTCGTTCGACCCCCAGCGTCCGGCGCCCACCATCGGCGGGCAGATTGACTCCGGCAAGGAGCTCTCGCCCGCCGGTCCTCGCGACCAGCGCTGCAATGTGAAGATCTTCGGTTGCGACAACGACCTTCCCCTGGCTTCTCGCCGCGACGTTCTGGTGTTCCAGACGCCGCCTCTTGCCTCGGACCTCGAGATCGCGGGACCGGTCAGCGTCGATCTTTGGATCTCCTCGTCGGCGCCGGACACGGATTTCACGGCCAAACTTGTTGATGTCGCTCCTCCCAACCGCGACTGTCCGTGGGGATATGCGATGAATCTGGCCGACCGCATCATCCGCGTCAGTTCGGGGGACTACGCTTCCGCGCAGACTCTGCTGAAGCCCGGCGAAGTCCGCAAGGTTACCATCGACCTGGTGGGCGTTGCCAATCGCTTCCGAACGGGCCACCGCATCCGGGTGGACATCTCGAGCAGCAACTTTCCCTTCTTCGATGTCAATCCGAACACAGGAGAGCGACCCGGCTACCAGACCCACGAGGTGACGGCGCTGAACACGCTGTACCACGATCGGCAGCGCCCCTCGCACATCAACCTTCCGGTTATGCGCAGCACTGCCTACTGACTTCAGGCTGCTTCGGATCGAACCGCCCCAACCCGCCGGGAGCCTGGATTTGTCCCATGCGGAAAAGGCATTAATCAACCCTTGGGAACTCCCTGAAAACTGTCTAAGAGGCTGATGAGGAAGCAAGTTGAAGGGCGCGATTCAAGCGACTATTTGTACCATATGGGCCGCAAATACTGCCGTTCGGCAGATTCTCCTTAGATATTCGTCAGTGTCAGCTTACCATTGGCGTTTCGTAGCATAGGGCTCCGGACGCTACCGGTCATCAGGCTGGTGAGGCATTTCCCACGTTTCCGGAGCGACACTTCGGGAGGAAAAACCACATGCCAAGAATTCGCGGTCAACGGCTGATGAAGTTCGCCGATCAAGCTATCTCCTCAACCGCTGGAGTGCTTTTTAACGCCATCCAGTTTTTCAATAAGTACCATCCCGGTCCTACTTTCATTCCTCGCTGGTCCGACAAGCCTCTCCTCAAATCATGGCAAAAGACCAAGCCGCAGTTGGGCTGGCCTCGCCAGACCGACTCGCTCTGCCCCCAATGCGTGAAGGAAGCGCGGGAGAAAATCCTGAGTGGCGAGCGTAACTGGCAAACGCTGCTAAACGAGAAAGTGGGTGAAATCAAGGCCACCATTCTGGAGCGGGATGGGGAAATTTGGATGGTCAAGGATTGTCCGATCCACGGCCGCTTTGAAGACCAGATGGCGGTGGACGCGAGTTTTCTGAGCTGGATTGAGAAGAACTTCCCCGGCCGCGACATTCGCGCCCACAACGACGAAGGTCTTCACAACCACGGCTCGAGTTCCATCAAGCACGGCCGCGGCTCGGT
>Ga0326727_10004675_pt1 | contig 40598 bp, 35 predicted proteins | sample MB2enrmetagenome_FD_207643 | JGI IMG/M metagenome (GOLD analysis project Ga0326727, IMG submission 207643) | Lab enriched peat soil microbial communities from McLean, Ithaca, NY, United States - MB29MY | ecosystem: Environmental > Terrestrial > Soil > Wetlands > Peat | place: USA: New York...
GAGCTGCTTCGCAGGCCCCTTGGCTACCCAAGCCGCGGGAAAACGGCTCGCGGCATCGGGGGAAGAGCGCCAGGCGAGGGCCGACCGCAGCCCCGAGCGCGTGCTCGTCGCCATCTCGAACCCCGCTACGATACGCGACCTCCTCGCCCTGGCCTTTCTCCTTCGCTCGAGGCGGAGCGAGGAGCCCGTCTATCCACTGGTCGTCGTACCGGAGTCGACCAACACGCGGCTCGAGATCGCCAAGGCCGAGAACAGCCTCGCGCAGGCGGTCGTGCAGGGCGTGTCCGCCGGCGTGCCCGTCATCCCCGCGACGAGGGTTTCAGTCAACGCGTCGGAGGGCATCGTCCAGGCCGCGCTTGAAAACCGGGCCGGAGCCATCGTGCTCGGCTGGAACCGCTCGCCCAAGATATCGCAGGCCTTTTTCGGCAATGTCATCGAGCAGGTCCTCAAGGGCGCCAACGAACTCGTCGTGGTCTCACGGATCACGAAGCCCCTCAACAATGTCTCGCAGATTGCTCTCCTCATCCCGCCTATGGTCGAGCGTCACCCCGGTTTCCGACGGGGCCTCTCCTACCTCGGGAACTTCGTGAACCAGACTGGGGCGCACTTAACGGTCTATGCCCAGAAGCCGAACGGGGAGGCGACGATCACGGCAATGGGAGGCGCGCGCGCGCGGATCCACGCCCAGGTCGTCGAGGTCGATTCATGGAAATTGTTCGGCCAGACGCTTGGTCCCCAGGCCTCGACGGATATGGCTATCTTCATCTTCAGCGCGAGGCCCGGGGAGGCGGCCTGGCATCCGGCAGTCGAGAAGCTGCCGTACCGACTCGGCGAGGAAGAGCCCGATCGGCCTCTGTTCCTCTTCTATTTGCCCGAAGGCGCCCAAAATACCGAGGCCGCGGCGCCCAAGCCCGTCACCGGGGAAGGCGATCTATTCGAGCGCGCCCTCGCGGCGGGCAGGGTACGGTCCCGGATGGAGGAGACCGCCATAAACGACGCGGTGCGCGAGCTCCTCCGCTGCCATTTCGATGGCGACCGGAAGACCCTCGCCAAGATGACTTCCCTCTTCACCGAGATCGCGCAGAAGCAACCCATCGAGCTCGAGCCTGGAGTGATTCTCCTTCACGCCCATGTCGAGGAGGCCACCGAGCCTCTGCTTTTCTTCGGCGCCAGGGCCGAGGGCATCCGGCTGCTCGCACTCGACGTTCCCGCACGCCTAGTGATACTCCTGTGCGCCCCGACAGCGCAGAGCCCCGAAGAGCACATGCGCATGCTGGGCGAAATCGTCAGACTCGTCAAGGACGGTCGCGTGGCCGAGCGCATCGGATTGAAGGACTTAAAACCGGGAGCTTAACTCTCGCCCCCGATTTCTGTATATTCACCTATATAAGCGCATATGCCGGGAATCCGGGGATAGGCCCGCTGGCTATCTCACACCTCGCCGGCGCGCAAGGAGGCCGCTATGACGGCTTTCGTGTCCTCCCTCACGGCTATGCTCGGCATAGTCCCCTACTTCATTTGCGCCCTCGCGCTCTTCTTCCTAGGCAAGTTCCTCTTCGACCTATCGACGCCGCATATCGCGGACAACGACGAACTCACGAAGAAAGACAACCCCGCCTTCGGCGCCCTCTTTGTCGGCTACATGCTCGGCTTGGCCTTTGCCCTGGCGGGAGTCTTCTCGAACCTCGGGCCCTCGCTCATCGACAACCTTGTCGACCTCGGCATCTCGGGTCTCTCTGCCATAGTCCTCATGCGCGCGAGCATGGCCCTCGGCGAGAAGCTCATGCTGCACGGCCTCAGGCTCGACGAGCAAATCACGAAAGAACGCAACCTCGGAGCGGGTCTAGCCTTCGCAGGGCTCTTCGTCGCCAACGGCCTCGGCATATCAGGCGTCATGCAAGGGCAGAGCGAATCCTATCTTATGGAGCTCCTCGACATTGCCGTCTACTGGGTCGCGGGGCAGGTCTTCCTCCTCCTTTCCTGGCTCGTCTATCGCCTCGCGGCGCGCTTCGACGTCAGCAAAGACTTGGGCGAACGGAAGAACCCGGCAGCAGGCATGAGCGTCGCGGGATTTTTCGTCGCGGCCGGCATCGTCCTCGAGGCCGCGCTCGCCGGCTCGAGCGGCGACATTCCGCACGAGCTACTCATCGCCCTGGCCGTCTGCCTCTGCGGCCTCGTGCTTCTCGCGGCCACGAGCGCGCTCTGCGACCTCGTCCTTCTTCCCAGGGCGAAGTTCTCCGTAGAGGTCTCCGCGCAAGAGAACACCGCGGCGGGTGCCGTCTCCGCCCTCGGCTTCGTCGCGGTAGCCATCCTATTCGCGACCCTTGTGCGCTCCCAGCTCGGCTAAGGAGGCGCGAAATGAACACTATGCGAACCAGGTTCATGGCGGCGGCCATGGTCGCCCTCCTCGCATTCCTCCCCGTCGCCGGGGCGAGCGCGCGCGGCGGCTTCCATGGCGGCGGTTTTCGCTCGTCGCCGTCCATCCGCTCCTTCTCGAGCTCACGCGCCTTCACGTGGGGCAGCTCTGCGAGGCCGAGCCTCAAGCCGAGCTCGAGCTCCTTCTTCTCGCGCCGCTCGATCGCGGGCAGTCGCAGCTCGGCCTCGAGCCAGCGAGGTCTCTACGATTCGGCCATGCGAAACGGCACGCTTTTCTCCAGCAAGGCCGAGGCAGCCCAGGCCTTCCGCAGCGCGTATGCGAAGGATTACGGCTCGACCTTCGCGGCCGAGCCCTCGAGACGGCCGAGCTATATACCGGCATCGACTACGCTCGGAGGGCGCAGCGTCAACATCGTCTACAGCCCGGTCCTCGGCGGCTACGGGTACTACCATCCCTCGCTCGGCAGGTGGATACTCTATGACGCGTTAGCCGACGCCGCAATCGACCAGGTCATGTACAGCCGCGGCTACTATTGGGGCGTCGCCCCCGTATACGTGAGCCACGGGCCGAGCTTCACGGGCATCGCCTTCGCCATCCTCTTTCTCCTCATCGTCGCGGCCATCGGAGCAAAGGCCATCGCCCGCGCGAGGGACGACGATCGAAGTAGGGGCGGCTACTGATGGCGAACCGGCTTGACCTCAAGCGGGCATCGCCTAACTTGGGGTCCGCGGGCAAGGATGAAGCCTCCTTCTGGCGCAAGGCCAAAAGCGGGGACTTCGTCAGCCTCTCCGATTCCGAGGCCTTCGATGAGGTCATCGCTTCGGGGGCTGAGGGCTCAGCGATCGACTACCGCGTTGGCGAGGTCCGCGCCTTCGCTCTACGCGGGCGCTCCGACTTCGGGCCGGGAGCGCCGCGACCGGGCCTCGGCGAGTACCGCTTCATCGAACTCTTGCGCGAAAGCGCTCGCGAAGGCTCCGGGCCCCTGTACCTAACGGCCGTCGACGTGTCCGATCGCTTCGAGCTCAGGCTCTATTTCACGCCAGCCGGGCTCGTGGGCGGCACGCGCGACGACTTCATCGACCGGGGCGATTCCTGGCTTTTCCTGCCGCCCCCGAATCCCGAAGACTTCATCTCGAGCGACCTCGAGTACGCACCCTACCCCGACCTGCCCGAGATCGAGGCCGGAGGACGAAGCGCGAAGTACATTTTCTCGCGCGTAGGCCCGGCCGTCCTCTATGGCGAGGCGCTCGACAGCGGAGCCCCCGTCATCATCGCGGAGTATGTAGCCGAGCCCGGCGAGGACGGCAGGGAGGCGGAGAATCCGCTTTTTCTCGTCTTGGAGGAAGGCTGGATGCGAAGCGAAGGCTCGGTGCCGAAGGAAGGCGGCTACCTCACGCTCATGCTCGGGAAAATAATCAGAACAAGCGACGTGGAACTCTGGCAAGCATAGCTTGCCGACGCGACGGCTCTTCAGTATTTTGTCTCGTGTAGCTTCAATCAGATCGAACCAGTCTCGCGCGAGCGTAAGGCCCGGTGAGGAGCGTTGATCGCCCCGAAGCGTACGAAAGGACTCTTTCAAAATGGACCAAGTATCAGAATTGGGCGAAGCCCCGCTCGGCGCTCTCCTGCTGAAATTCTCCCTTCCCTCGATCGCCATCATGCTCGTCAACAGCCTCTACAACTTCATCGACCGCATCTTCATAGGCCAGGGCATGGGCACCGACGCGCTAGCGGCCGTGACGGCCGGCTTCCCGATGATGCTCGTCGCAGAGGGGATCGGCGCCCTCCTCTCGGTCGGATCGGCAACACTGATATCCATTGCGATGGGAGCGAAGAAGCGCGACGAGGCGGCTTCCGTGCTCGGCCAGTCTTTCACCTTGGCCATTGCCGCCGCTATCCCCATAATGGCGGCGAGTTGGCTCTTCATGGACCCGATTCTCAAGCTCTTCGGCACCACTGACGCCATCATGCCGCTTGCGCGGACCTATATCGGCATCATCACGATCGGCTTCGTCTTCCAGATCATCTCCATGGCAGTCGCAAACAGCCTGCGCGCTCAGAACAGACCGCGCTCCGCAATGGTCGCGACCGTAAGCGGAACCGCCCTCAACGCAATGCTCGCGCCCCTCTTCATCTTCGTCTTCAAGTGGGGCATCGCCGGGGCCGCCTTGGCTACGGTGATTGCCCAGGCCTTCTCCTGCGTCCTCACCCTTCTCTTCATACAGGAGCGGAAGAGCCTCCTCAGGATCGAGTGGAGACATCTTGCGCCACGCCTCGCTACAGTCACCTCGATCACGAAGCTCGGGCTGCCCCTCCTTTTCGTGCACATCCTCGCGCTCGTCATGCTCATCGTCGCGAACAACGCAATGGCCCGCTTCGGCGGGGCTACTGCCCTCGCGGTCATCGGCATCATCAACACGCTCAGCAATCTACTTGCCTTCCCCGTCATGGGCATCACTCAAGGAGCAGGAGCGCTCTGGGGCTACAACTACGGGGCCGGCAAGATCGATAGAGTGAAGCGCCTAACTTCCCTCGTCCTCGTCTGGACGACGATGATCAGCCTCGCCTGCACCGCAGTCATCGAATTCTTCCCCCGCGCCTTCATCGCCGTCTTCAACGGATCAGACCCGCAGCTCATCGCGCTCGGCTCGCACGGGATGGTCATCTTCATGCTGACATTCTTCACGGTGGGCCTGCAGTTCACAACCGCGAACTTCTTCATGGCCATAGGCAAGGCAGCCCAAGGCGGCATCCTCTACATCCTCCGCCAAGTGCTCATGATCGCGGGCATGGCCTTCCTGCCGGCCTTCATGGGTATCGAGGGAATATATTGGTCCGGCCCGATCACCGACATCGTCTGCACAATCGTCAGCGGCGCCATCCTTGTCCACGGCCTTAGGCACCTCCGATCAGCTGCAGCGCCGGAAGTCGCGGGGGAAGGATCGCTCATCGAAGACACATCGTCGCTAAAAGCGACGGCTGCGGTCTAGCGCGCAGGCCCGACTGATAGCCTCGGTGATGCCGCACATCCCTGTACTATCAGCCGCGCTTTTCGCTAGCATCGCGCCATGCAGTTCAACCTCAGTGTTTACAGCGAAGGGCTCTCACTCGGCTTAAGCCTCATTATCGCGATCGGGGCGCAGAACGTCTTCGTGCTCAAGCAGGGGATAAAGCGCCACTACGTATTCATTACCGCGTTCGTCTGCTCCCTCATCGACGCCATCCTCATCACTTCCGGCGTGCTCGGAGTCGGGGCGATCATAAACGGCCAGCCGCTCCTGCTCTTCATCGTGACGGCGGCGGGAACCCTCTTTCTCCTCTGGTATGGCACGAAGTCGTTTATTGCGGTCTTCAATCCCATGGTACTAGCGGAGGACTCGGGCGACGACGACAAGGGATCGAGTCTCAAATCGACAGTGCTCGCTCTCCTCGCCTTCAGCCTTCTCAATCCCCACGTCTATCTCGACACCGTGATCATGGTCGGCGGCATCGGGGCCCGTCATCCCATCCCACAGAGGCCAAGCTTTATCATGGGAGCCGCATCGGCATCGGTCATCTGGTTCTTCGGCCTCGCCTATGGTGCGGGCTTTCTGGCGCCGATCTTTAAAAAGAAGATCACCTGGCGCGTCCTGGATTTCGCGATTGGCTGCGTGATGTATTGCCTCGCGGTGAAGCTCGCGCTATTCGCGGCGCAAAACTGGGCGACGAAGTAGCGACAGGCTCGTCGCGCGGACACTTCGCTACGGGACGCGACACGGCGGAAGCAATCATCAACGCCAACCATGTTGTAAAGGGAATCATATTCGTAAAAAAGGGCCGCCCATTCGGGCGGCCCTTGCTTTAGACATTAGTCAATCTTACTGCGCTGAACCTGGGTTCGCAGCCTGGTTCTTGATGAGGATGAACTCGACCCGCCTGTTCTTCCAGCGGTTCTGGGCATCCTTGAAGTCGACGACGGGCTCGCTCGATCCCATGCCCTTGGTGGACAAGCGCCGAAGATCGACGCCGTTGTCGCCCAAGAGCTTCTTCACGAGCTCCGCGCGGCCGGTGGACAGAGGAATGAGCTCGCTCGTCTCTTCCTTGGTGATCGAAGCGGCGCTGTAGCCGCCGATCTTGCCCTCACTGTTCGCATGGCCCTCAATGAGGATGCTGTAGTCGCGGAACTTGTTGAGGATCTGCGCGATGCGCTTGATGACCTTGGCGTTGTTGTCGAGCGTGGCCTGGTCGAGGCCATTGAAATCCGCGCCGTTGGCCCTGAAAACGATAGAAGGTACCTTGATCTTGAGCCTGTCCCCGTCGCGCACGACGAGGACGTCCACGGAAATCTGCCCTTCGACCTTGGCGGTGTTCCCGAGCACATCGCGGACGGTGAACACGAAGGGATAGTCGGTGGCGGACTCGACAAGCTCGCCGCGATCAGAGTGACCGTCCCAGACGATGGTCTTCGAGGGGGTGCCGGTGCCGCTCCAGGACTTGAAGATACGGTCCGCAGGCTTTTCGTCCGGCTTCGCGCCTTCGACGACCGCGATCTCGTGCACTTCAAAGCTCCAGTCGGCGATATCTGCCAAACTCTGCACGCCCAGGCCGATCGTGAGCTCGTCGTTGTAACCGGTGTTGTCCGGGCTGAAAAGATCGGGCGTCAGGGTGACTTGGGCCTTCGGGGGCTCGGTACTCACGAGGATGTTGGCGCTCCGCGCCTCTGCGTGATCGCCCTTAAGATAATCGACGGAGAAGCGGCCATAGAACTGTCCCTGCACGGTCTGCCCCGAGGAGTCACGGCCGTCCCAGACGATCTTGTTGGGCACTTCGTCGCCCTTGCCTGAGAAGACGCTCTTTTCGACGCCGCTCTGGTCGACGATGGCGAAGCGCCAGATATCGATGCCCTCGCGGAGTTTCACGATGAGGTTGAAGCTCACCGTGTCCTTGACGCCATTGCCGGGCGATATGCCGGTCTCGGAGGCAGTTACGAATACTTGGACCTGACGCTGGTCGACGGTGATCGAGGGAACGGCGCCGGAGCCCTTGTTGCCTGCAGCGTCGATAGAGGTGACGTCGTAGCGGTAATGGCCGTCGGGGACGGTGTTGCCCGCCTCGTCCTTTCCGTCCCACACGAAGTCGGAGGCCTGGCCCTTCCAAGCCCAGGTCCTAAGCGCCTTGCCGTCGGCTCCGGAGAGGACGCCAGTCCAATCGTCGCCGGGCACAGATTGCTGCGAGAAGTTGACGACGCGGAGCTTCGAGGCCTCCGTGGGGGAGAAGAGCAGAGGCTGGGCGCTCACCTTGATCGAGGGAGCGACCGTGCGGAGAAGTATGCCCGCCGTCTCGGAGTCGGCAGCGTCGCCGTTGAGATAGGAGACCGAAAGCCGAGCGGCGTAACGGCCGTCGGGGGCCCTGGTCTTGGCGTCGGTCTTTCCGTCCCAGACGAAGGCCGTCGGCACGCCGCGCCTGTCTTTCCATGTGCGCACGGCCGAGCCGGCCGCGACCGTAGGCGCGTCGAGCGACACGATGGAGAGCTCGTACGATTTGACCTTCTCGTTTGCCTGGACCTGCGCGGTGAACGTGATCCGGTCCTTGGCGCTGCCTGGCAGGGGGCTGAAGGCTTTTAGATCGGCGAGGAGCCGCACTGCCTTCTTCTCGGTGTCGAGGGAAACCGAGACGGGATCGGAAGAGAAAGAGTTCCCTGCGGAGTCCTGGGCCTTGAGCGTGTAGGAATAGACGCCGTCGGGCACGGGCTTCCCCGCGTCGTCGATGCCGTCCCACTCGACGTCGGCGTCGGGCCGGGGCGAGAAGCTATAGTTCTTGACGACTTTGCCGTCAGCGCCGGAGATCTCGCTGGTCCACTTGGCGTCCTTGTCGCCCTTGTTCGCGAAGTGCACGGAGTTCTGGCCCTCGGCGCCCGCAGGATTAAAAGCAGGCCTGTCAGCGCTTACGTTGCCCGAGGGCGGAGTGACGTCGAGGGTAAAGTAGGGCGAGCTCGCCTTGGTGTTGTAGCCATTGAGGTAGGAGACGGAAAGCTGCGCTTGATACTGGCCTTCGGGGAGCGTCTTGAGCGTCGAAGGATCCTTGCCGTCGAAGCTCACGCGCTCTTTGAGGGAAGTCGCGTCCACTCCGGACTGGGACCAGACCTCGCGCGCGGCCTTGTCGACGACCGAGAGCTTCCAGGCAACGATGCCGGACTTGACGGGCACGCTCGGGAAAAGGGTCTCAGTGTCCTTAACCCCGTCGCCGTTCGGGCTGAAAGTCGCGAGATCGATAACGAGAGCGATGGGCGGCTGCTGCGTATCGACGACGATGTTGTCGAAGCGCTTGGAGACCGTATTCCCCCCCCTGTCAGTGGAGCCGATAGTGAAGGCGTAGACGCCGTCGGAAACGACCTTTCCATCATCGCTCTTGCCGTCCCAGGTCCAATCCGAGGGAGCGGCGTTGGAGAAGGAAAGAGTGCGGATAGCCTTGCCCGAAGCGTCGAGCACTTGAGCCGACCATAGGTCCTCGACCGAACCGCTCAATTTGATGAGGAGTGTCTGCTTGCTGCTGACGCCGTCGGGACCGAAGATCGGAGGATTCTCCGGCACGGAGATGTCGACCTTAGGAGGCGTGACTTTGACTACGACGGGGAAGGGCCCGACCGAGCCACGGTTGCTGTTGTCGTCCACGGCTTCGATCGTCGCGGTATAGGCGCCGTCGGGCGCGACCTGTCCGGAGTCCTCGACGCCGTTCCACACCAGCTTGTCCGGCACCACGACGCCTTTCTTGACGTAGGTCAGACGATCCCAGAATCCTTTGACGCCTTCGGTCTCTGGCCTGGATTCCTTGTTGGATATCTTACGGACCACCTCGCCCTTCTCGTTCATTATGGAGAGAGTCCAGCCGACGACATAGCGCCGGTCCGTGATCTTGACGGGAATCTCGAGCTGGTCCTGTATACCGTCGTTGTTGGGTGAAATGTACGCCGGACCATATTTCGAGGCGGGGAAGTTTGCGACGATCTTGGGCGGGTTCTTATTGACCGCACCGAGTGCAAGGGAAGCGCTGCCTCCCACGGCATAGACGTTCCCGTAAAGGGGAGCTATGGCGATGGCCGGCTTGATATCGGCCTGATTCACGCCCTGATTGGACAAATAGGAACCGGACGCGGAGGTGAGAGGAATTACCGCTGCGAGACCGACGGTGGGCATGAGACTGCGGTTGGAGTTCGACGCGAGCTCGCGGAAGTCTTGGTCCCAGTTCACGCGGAGCGTAACCGCATCGCGGAAGGAGATTCCAGTCGAGAGGCCGAAGGCTAGGTCTTGAAATGAAGGGAAGGAAAGATCGGCGCCCACGCCAATCTTCCAATCACTCGTCCGGACTAGGAGGGCCCTGGCACCGCCAGAAAGAGTGAAAGGCGCGTAGACTGGGCTGTTCCCCGAATAGGCGGACGAATCGGAGTAGTAGCCGATATCGGACAAGACGGCGCCCCAGCGGAGATCCTTGAAGGCCCCCTTGTCGCCGAGTATCTGCATAACGCCGAGATTGAGGCCGGCTCCCCATTGGGAGACGCTATTGATGTCGGTGCCGACGGAGACGTCCGCCGAGGCTCCTATATAGAAGTTAGACAGCAAGTCCTTGGCTATGCCGCCCGATCCCTGGACGACCGTGCCTACGGGTAGGTTCGTCATAGTCTTGGGCGTCGAGATGAAACCGAGTCCCGCGTTCCATACACCGTAAGCCTTGGGGATTGAGAGACCGAGGGCGGCCGCGCTGCCCAAGCCTTCGCCCTGGCCGAAGTCGGTGAGGGCGGTATAGCCCGCATCGAGCGTGGTAACCTCCTGCCCCGCCGATGCCGCCGGATTGAAGCGGTCCGCCCAGGGCGCGTCGAGGGCGGTGACGGACGGCCCGTAAGCCATGGCCTGCGCCGAACCGAGGAACGGGAGCAACTCTCCGTTCTCGAGAGGCTCGGCGAAAGCGCTCACGGCCGAGATCGCGAATAAAAGCGCGAACAAGGCCGATAGTTTTAGTTTCCCCGTCATTGTTTCCTCCTAATGGAAGCCTACCCGCGTAGGATAATACCGACCGAGGCCGGCGACTACAAATGCGGCGCTTTTTACTGGTATATCACTAAGCGCGGGCTCGGATCGAGGGCTAGCACGTCCGCAGGAAGGAGAAGGGGCTCGTCGTAACCCGCGCCCTTCACCGTTGTTTTAAAAAAGAGCTTAAAACCCTTGATCGGCATATTGAGAGCCTTCGCATTGAAGGCGTAGCTCGCCCGTTTCAGCGCCGGCGGTCCGAAGCCGTCGGCCGTGTGGACAAGGAGGACGCCGTCATAGTCGGCCCGCACCTTGTCCCGTTCGGTAATCATGCGGTCCTGGAACTGATGAACCACGAGCATCTTGATGCCGGGGATGCCCTCGGCCTCGATGTACTCGCTCATCGCCTTCTCGGCCTCGTTGATCTCGTCCGCCTTCACGCTGCCTATCACCTGCATGGGTGCCACTGTCCTCCACTCGGGATCGAGCGCGATATGCACGTTGGGATATTTAAGCCAGGGCAGGAGCCTGTTTACGGCATCGGCGACAGGATACTTGCCGATCTGGTGGTCCACGAAGACGAGCATCCCGTGCTTGGCGGCGAAGTCGATATACTCCTTTACCGTCGAATCCTTGAGGTAGCCGATCTCGCCGCCTGGCCAACAGGTCCCGTATATTAAATAGAAGGCGCAGACTACTCCCTGGTCGCCCGACTGCTCTTTGTAAAGACGTGCATAGCCCTCCATAATTGTGGCAATATCCTCTTTCGAGTATTCGCCGAGAATGCCCATGCTCTTGGAATCGGGCTTCCCGTAGAAGGCGAGAATACGGTTATTCGCGATCGCGGGGATGAGGGCGGCTTGTTCGGAGGCCTTGAGATCGAAAGAGCCTCTATCGAGCATCGCGTCTGTGTCGGGCGATGCCGCGGGAGGGGGGAAATAGAGCGCCGGAAAGCGCGAATAGCGCGCCGATGCGGGCACGATGGCCCCGCCCGAATAATGGACGTCAGGCGCGGCCGAGCGAGCGGATGACTGAACGAAGCTTTGAGTCGAACCGAGGGCGGAGGCGCCAAGGGCGAGGGCGCCGAAGGCGACTCCTGCCACGACGAGGATAGCGGGATGAAACGAAAGCGGGAAAAAACGCATAACGCGAGACTCCAGTGTACGCTATGGGGTGTCGTCTTCGAATATCGGCTCGCGCGGTTGCGGACTGAAGGGAAGAGGCATTACAACCGAGAATAATACGATGAAACGCCTTCGTTATGCACTAGCCCTGGGTTTTGCCCTGGCCATCGTCTCCCGCGCCTCCATCACGGCCGGCGCAGAGGACGCGAGCCGGCCCGCCGATGCCGGGCTCGACCATTTCCCCGAAAGCGCGGACATCCGCGCGGCCTATTGGCAGAGCTTCTTCACTGCATCCGAGCCCGAGCTTTTGCGCCGATCTGCCGCGGTCGTTACCAACGAATACGGCGACTTTAGGCTCTCCGTCGTTAAGTCGGGGGGCTACCTCTACACGATCGTGACGGCGCTGCAAGGCCCCCCACCCAAACGGGGCGAACCTCCGCTCGCGACGCAAGGCAGCTGGGTGCTCAAGCGCTCTTCGCCGGACGGGGCGCCGATCCAGGCCAAGGTATTCCTGCGCAGCGATCAATCCACCTTCATCCGCATCTATCCCGACGGAGACCGTTCGAAGCTCGACCTCGTGGTCTACGGCGGCGTCCTCAACAGGGAAGTGCCCTTGCCCGTAGCCTTCGACCGGGCCTTCGCCGCGACGATGGCCGATATCGAATCCTGGACCGGCAGTCTCGTCGACTGGGATCTCTTTTCGCCGAGGCCCGGTCTCTACCGCGAAGTTCGCGCTTTCGTCGACGAGACCCGGAGGCGCCTTCCCAGTCTGCGCTACGGCGACGATGGGGCGCTCGACTCCACCGGACAGCCGGTCTATATCGCGACCGGTCTACCCCAGACGGGAGTCGCCGGCCTCAACTGCTCCGGCTTCGCTTCATGGGTAGCCGACGGATTCTACCGCCCGCTGACCGGCAAACTCCTCGATCCCAGAGCCCTCGCGGAGAAGCACGTCGCTACGCGCGCGACTACCTCGGCCGAACGCTACGAGGAGGATCTCGATCCCTTCTTCGGCCTCGACTGGACGCGCAACATAGCGAAGGCCCTTCTCGACGCCCGCGCGAGTTCGAGAGTCCATGGGCTCTTCGAGAGCGACGTGCGAATCTCTCCGTTCGCCCTCGTCGCGGGCGATGCGACGGCCCAGGCGGCGGTCAACGGCAGTTCGGCTTACCGCAACTACCCGGCCTACCAACTCGACTTAGGCTACGAAGCCTCCGGGCTCAAGGCTCTGCTCTACGTCCTCGCGATCCGCGAGCCGGGCAACATCTACCTCGCGAGCGTCTCGGGCCGCAACGGGAACCTTGTACGCGGCCTCAACCGCCACTATCACGTCGCGGTGCTCGCCCCCTACTTCGACGAACGCGGGGAGTTCAAGACCGCCTGCTTCGAGAGCTGCGCCGAGACGAGCGTGGAGGCGATGATGGGGCGGCTCAAAAAGGATTGCGTTCACCTTGTGCGCGTCAGGGCGGAGCGCGACTACGATCCGCCGATATTCTCTGCCTCCAGACCGCCCATCAAAAGAGAAATCCGCGATCAGCCTGGATAAGGCTTTGCCTGTACGCATGTAGCGAAATACATAGTTCGTTCGAGCCGCCATATCACTTGCTAACCTAGTTGTTCTACTTCGAGGTCGCTTCTGTGCAGCCTAGAAGGGGCCTGGCGAGGGAAAGGCGTCGAGCCCGACTTTCTTCGGAGGCTCGACCCTTTTCCTCGCCAGACCCTTTTATGGCTGCGCGAGGTATGTAGCTGAAATAGCACTTTAGGCTCACTTGAATATCGACACCTCGCGGAGGATACTGATTCGCTATGCGCGTACTATTCCTTGGTTCAGGCACGAGCTTCGGCGTGCCCGTCATCGGCTGCGATTGCCACGTCTGCACATCGCGAGACCCGCGCGATGCGCGCTATAGGGCTTCCATACTCATCGAAGCCGAAAACGACGGCGGCGCCGGTACGACATCGGTGGTCGTCGACTCGGGCCCCGAGTTCCGGCTCCAAGCCTTGAGAGCGCGCATAACGCGGCTCGATGCCCTACTCGTCACGCACGCCCACGCCGACCACGTCGGAGGCCTCGACGACGTGCGTCCGCTCACGCACGATCGCGAGCTGCCCGTCTATGGCAACGAAAGGACACTCGCGGAGATACGGGAGCGCTTCGGCTATATCTTCCGCGAGACCCAAGTCGGAGGAGGCAAGCCCCGCGTCGAGCTGCGGCCAGTCGATACGGAGAGCTTCCGCGTCGGGAGTCTCGAGTTCCAGCCCATCCCCGTCTTCCACGGAGCCATTCCGATACTCGGCTGGAGGACCGGGAGCTTCGCCTACATCACCGACTGCTCCGCTCTGCCCGGGTCCAGCCTTCCCTTCCTCGCCGGAGTCGAGACCCTCGTCATCAACGGCCTCCGGAGAGAACCCCACCCCACGCACTTCAGCCTCGACCAAGGCATCGCGGCAGCGAGGCGCATCGGCGCGAAGAGGACGTATCTCACGCACATGAACCACGAATCGACCCATGCCGAGCTCGAAGCGTACTGCGCAGCGCATGGCGCCGATGTCGGCGCCCATCCTTCCTACGACGGGCTCGAGCTTCTCGTCTAGAAGACACTACTTCTCCAACTTATTCCAATCCAGCCCCTTGCCCGCGAGGTCGGGCTGGCAGACCGGACAGAAAAAAGAATCGAAACCGAGCACGCCAGCCTTGCGGATCGTCGCGCCGCAGCGCGGGCACTTCTGTCCCGCCCTGCCCCGCACCCGCATGTGGCCTCGAACCTTATCCTCGAGGGGGGCCCCGGCTTTCTCTACTTCTTCGATTCCCCAGGCGAGCACGGAGCGTACAGCGTCATATAGCGCGCGTCTCTTCTTTTCGGGAAGGGAATGACAGCTCGCCTTGGGGTGGATACCGGCCTCGAAGAGAATCTCGTCGGCGTAGGCGTTGCCTATCGCAGACAGGATCGTTTGGTCCATGACGAAGACTCTCGCCTGGCAGCGCTTCTTAGCGATGAGGGCCGAAAAGGCCTCATAGGTGAAGTCGGGCGACACCACATCGATGCCCTGCGTCAGGTAACTGGGGATGGGCTCGAAGTTCTCTGCAGGACATAGGTAGACCTTGCCCATGGACTTCTCGTCGCCGTAGAATAGTGTCCGCCCGTCCTCGAGTTCGAGGCTGAAGGCGGTAGCTGGCAGCGCCTTCTCGCCGAGAGAGGCGAGCTTGAGCCTGCCTGCGAGCATCAAGTGAGCCACTATGTCCAAGCCGGGTTCTAGGCGCGCGCGAAGGAAGGGGCCATGGCGCTCGAGGCCGCAGATGGCCTTTCCCGCTACGAGCTCGGGGAAAGAACCGGGCACGAGAAGGCGCAACACTATCGGGTTCTTGACCGTCGCGTGGACTATGCGCCGCCCCTCGATCTCGGGGCCAAGAGCCTTTACGATATGGACAAGGTCGGGCAGCTCGGGCATGACTTCCTCCCGACCCCCATTTTATCATGGTCAGGATTAGTAAATATTCCTGTCAGGAAAAATAATTTTCCGTGGCAGCAAAATTTAATTTTCATGATTCCTACTCGCTTCTCTCGTATGCCCGGACGTAATCCACGAGAAGCTTCGCGGGGAAAGGCGTATCGAGGGCCACGGGGCCGGGCCAGTGGCCCCCGACCGCGAGATTCAGGATGACGGAGAAGTCCTTATCGAAGACCCACTCGTTCGCACCCTGGTCGCCGCGGGAGAGGATGAAATACTGAGCGCCATCGCAGAGCCAGCGGATATGGTCCTTGTCCCGCTCGATCGCAAAAACATGAAAATCCTGCGAGACATCGGCGTCCAAGACCACGCGCCCCTGCGGTCCCAGGGAACCCGAATATCCCGGCCCATGAGCCGTCCCGTAGACGACGTTGGGATCCCTGCCGATGCACTCGACGATGTCGATCTCGCCGCAGGCAGGCCAACCCTTTGGGGGAAAGTCGGAACCGAGCATCCAGAAGGCCGGCCACAGTCCCTTACCGGCGGGCACTTTCATGCGCGCCTCGATGCGGCCGTAGCCGAAGTTCTTGAGTCCCGCCGTCTTGAGCCTCGCCGAGGTATAGTAGGAGCCCATGTACTTCTCGCGCCGCGCTTCGATCACGAGGCAGCCGTCCTCGACCCTGGCGTTCTCGGGCCTATCCGTGTAGGCCTCGGACTCGCCGTTGCCCCAGCCTCCCCCGCCGAGATCAAAGGTCCAGGACGAGCGGTCGATGGCGTTCCCGTCGAACTCGTCGCTCCAGACGAGCTTCCATCCCTCATGGCCGCCGGAGCTCGCACCGCTCGTCAGCTGAACCACCGTAGACTGGGCGACGATCGGAATAACGGAGCCTAGACTCACGGCCATCAATCCCAGGGTGAGCGATCGCGTCGCGGTCATTTTCGCCTCCTATGCATCGTCCTCTCCAAGCGTCGACAAACGGAACCGCGCTTCGTAGCCGCCCGCGTCCACTGACTCGGGTATGGAGAAAAAGCTCTCGAGGAACATGCCCGCGGCCCCGTAAGCCACCGCCATTTCGCCGAGAGCCGCAAACTCTATCGCGCATTCGACATTGTTCTCATAGGACCAGTTCCGGCTTATCTCCGCGCGCAGCGTCTCGACTATCTCATCTTTGTAGACCGATATCTCGCCGCCGATGACGATGCAGGTAAGGTTGAGCGAATTCACCAGGAAGGCCACGTGGGCGCAGAGCTCGCGTATGATCCGCGAGCGGACCTTCGGATCCTCCCTGACGCGGCGCACTTCGGCGTCCGAGAGTGAGAACTGGTTCGAGTTCCCCTCTTTCCAGAGGATGCTTTTGAACTCGCCCGCGGAAAAGCCGTCGCCGTGACGAACCTTGCCGTCGAGCACGAGGCCCATGCCGACTGCCGTACCCCAGTATGCCTGGTCGGAGGTGTGGCCCTTGCGGAACTCGCCGAGCACGAACGCGAAGCTGCCGTGACGCTCGGTCTTGCGGAAAGCCAGCTCGCCCCAGCAGCAACAGTTCGCGTCATTCTCGATCATCACGGGCACGTCCAAGAGCCCGGCGATCTCCTTGTAGAACTCCGTTTTGACAGTAATTCCCAGCGGATTCGATTGTTCGATGATCCCGTCGGCCTTATTGATGATGCCCGCCACTCCAAGGCCGACGCCGATGAGCGGCAGGCCCACCTTGCGAAGCTTGGGCTTCAGAGCGCGCAGCACTTCCGCGAAGATCTGGGCGACGCCCTTGCCGGCGAAGGCCATGGTCTGCGAATGGGAAAAGACGACTTCGCCCTGGAAGTCCGTCCCGACGGCCTTAAAGAACTCGGTCTGGATCTCGAGGCCGAGTATGTAGCCGTAGCGCGCGTTGATGGCGAGGACGAGCGGGCGGCGGCCGCCGGTCGGGCCGGATTGTCCGCTCTCGACGAGGCGCACGAGATCGCGCTTCTCGAGCGTGCTCACGATGTTCGTGACAGTGGATTTGCTCAGGCCGAGTTCGCGGGCCATGTCGGCCCGGCTGATCCCGCCGCTGTACCACAATAGCTGCAATACGCGCGCAGTATTGATTTCGTTGATCTTATTGGCCATCGCTCGCCTTTCCGCGTCCATAGTGCCGCAAGCCGTAATACACGTCCAGTCGCCTCGTCGCTGATTCGCGGTCGAATATGCGGCGGCTCTCATCTTGGTCGAGCTCCAGGCCCTCGACGACCTTTCTCTCTCCGTTTAGACGCTCTATGACGATTCGGGGCGGAGCCGCCCCGCTCTCGCCGCTATGCGCCACGACGGGAACCTGGCAGATCGTAAAGGCGTAGCAGCCCGGCTTGACGCGTATCGACTTCTTCTCGCCGGATGCGTCGATGTAGCGGAAGTCTCTTCCCTCATGCACTGTCTCGTCGCGGAGTGCGAGCGACGGGAAAAACACGAGCCTGCCGCCCCGCACCGACGCGCCGAGCTCGGCGAAGCGCGAGATGAGGTCCTCCTTCACCTGCCCCGTCATGCCCGGCTGCTGCGCGCCCGCGAAGGAAGGCGTGTGCGAATAAGGATCGATGGGAAAGGCGCCATAGACCGCAGGGCTCTTGTGCGTTCCCAAGCCCTCGCGTATCTCGCGATACGAGGCATCGATCCGCGCGACAACTTCGGGGTCGGCCCCCGCACAAACCGCGCGCGCTCTACACTCCCCGACCGCGACGAGCAGCTTCGAGACCATGTGCCAGTAGATACTGCCGAGGCCTTCGTACTTGTAGAAAGTCCCGGACCTGCCCGTGAAGGCATGGTGGTTGAAGGTCCTCTCGTAGAGCTCGAGCACGAGATCGCGCTCTTCATCCGCGAGGCGCGCGACCTCGCTGGCCGGCGCGCTCGAAGCCAAGGCGCCGAGCGCGGCAGCGAGATCGCGCGCGTTGTGGAAGTCTGCGTTGAAGCGGAAGCTCCCGTCGAGGTCGCGCTTCGCGATAGCGCAATTGCCCTCGCGCGCCAAGGCCGAGAGCAGGCGCGACGAGGCCGCCGCCTCCGGCGGGAGGCGGTTCTTCTCGAGGAAGCTCGGCAGCTCGCGATCGGGATACAGCATGTAGCTGTCCTGGTCCGGCCGGAATAGGGCGCTCGCCCTCATGGCATCGAGGAGTTCCGCCGTTTCGCTGGCCGAGAGCGTCCCCGAGCTTAGGATCGCGACTTGTCCCTCGAGCATGACGGGCAGGCGTCCGAGCCTCACCCCGTCACCGTCCAGGCTAAGGAGGTTATACGCGTGATAGAGCCCGTCGGGCCTTCGGTTGCCCTTTAGACTGTGATCGAGATGCTCGAGGACGAGGCCGCAGAAACCAGAGAGATCGCTCCCCGCGACCATCTCGGTCACGCCCGAGAGCCCCCCATTGTAGAGTCCTCGCCGATAGTCGCTTCCGGCCCTCCCTAGCTCGTCCATGAGCGAGCGCCTTTCGCGCGGGGATCTCGCCTCGCCGATACGCGGCTTCGACGAGCCCAGCGCCTCCCCGATACGCTTGCGCAGCCTGGACACCTCGATCGAAATCTCGAGATCGACATCGGACTCGGCGAAGAGGTCGCGGCAAAAAGCGACGAGACCGCGGAGGTAGCAGAGCGTCACTACGGACAAGCCGTTCCCGACGAGCGCGTTGTTCGCGTCGTTCCACTCCGGCCGCTGGGTATTCATCCATATGCCGCCGTCGGGGACGAAATTGGAAAGCTTGGCGAGCATCGGGACGAGGAGCTTCTCCGCCAGGCAGGCGCGGTAGGGCGCGCCTTCGGCGCCCTGAAGGAGCTTGCCATCCTCCCCTTCGGCCTTCGAACGCTCGAGGAGCCATCCGTTGAGCCGGGCGTCGAACTCGACGGAATCCTTGGGATTCGCCACGAGGGAGTCGTAGTCCTTAATCCTGTAGGGGACCCGCGCGTAGGTGAAGAGCCTCCTGCCGAGAAGCTCGGAGAGCTCGCCAGGCCGATAGCGCGACGAAGCCTCGAGGAGCCGGAGGAGATAGGTCGCCTGATGGTCGCCCCAATAGCCGATGAACGACCATGCGTCGGAGGGGTCGTTCACCTCCCACTCGATGCCGTCCCGCGTGATGCGATACGGGTTGTAGCCGTCGGCCGTCGAGGCGTCGAGGAATTTGAAGATCATGCCGTCGAGGAGGCCCGGATAGGAGAGCGAGAGCGCCTCCCAGTTCTGGAAAATGTCGCGCCAGTTGCCCTCGTAGCCGAGGAGGCGCCTGCCTTGGGCGTCCTTGGTCGCGATCGAGAACGAGTTCCAGGGACGACTCGGGTCGCCGTGGCGCCGCGAGAACGCAAGTGGCAGGTATTCGCGGGCCAGACGCTCGAGGTCCGGATCGTCCGTCGCTCGGGCGCGTCGCGCGAGCTCGTCGCGCCGTATGCCGACAGGCAGCGCCTTAAGCCAGTCCGAATGTCGCGAAGCCGTGGCGACGCTGGCCCGGTGGACGAATGAGGCGAATTCTCGGACCGGAATCTCGTAACCGCCGGGGGAAAATCCCCCGCGCATCGCGTTGAAGAGCGCGTTCGAATAATGCCTCCAGGCCGATAGCTCGTCGCCCGTGACTTGGAGCCCGTCGACGGCGGCGACGATGCGCCGCAGCGACGCGGTGCCGTCGGCCGCGTCCGCCTCTACCGACCCCGAGATAGCGCCCGCCGCGAGCTCGTTCATGAGGGCGTGAATCTCGACCGCGTCCCTGCCCACGTCCGCGACCGTCATCCAGCCGTGAGACTCGCCCGCGGCGAGCGCCAAGGAGGATCGCTCCAGATAGGCTCCGCGCCGGCCGCGCAGTCGCGACTCAGGCGCAGCCTCCCTGCCCGCGCGAAAGTCGTCGAGGCAGTCCGCCTTGAGGTAAACGCACTTGCCGCCGGAGGCGGGCAATCCCGCGGACCATACTATATTCGCGCGCAGGGCCTCGCAGGGCTCCGCGCGGTCGGTCGGCACTGAGCTTAGGCGGTAAAGCGCGACCAGCGATGCCCCGGCCGAGACGATCTCGCTGTCCCGATAACCGTCCGCGAGCGTACTGAAGTCAGACTGAAAGCGCCGGGTCAGCTCCGCGGGCATGATGTCGACGAGGCCGTCGAGCAGCTCTACGCGCGCCTCCTCGCTCCCCTCGTTCGAGAGCCTCGCGCGACGCACGAACCCATACTTCCAACTCGTCGTCCACGAGTACGCGAACTTCAGGCCCAGGTCTTCATTCAGCTCCTCGAACTCGATCTCGTTACCGTAGGCGCTCTTTGAGATAGTGCGCCTTATGCGATACACGCCCGCGTAGCGAGGCGAGAACGGCTCCCAGAGGTAGGTCCGTCCGCCGACGGAGGCACGGACGACCGTCTTGGAGCCGGTTGCGTCGGCCGCCGCGTGGATACGGTCGTCCGTCACATAGGGGAAGAGGGCGTGATCCGGGTCGCGCCGCCCGGCGGTAAGCGCCCCCGTGCTCGAGATGAACAGCCAATGATCGCCCTCGCTTACGATGCTCATGAGAAAGGGGGACATCGAGTCGTAGTCGCGTATGCGGAACCGAGGCTCACCGCCCTCCCCTTCGAACGATCCGACAGGCGGACGCCAAGGGAAAGTCAGTCCGGCCGCCCCGGCCCACGCGGAGGCGGTTCTTTCATATGAGTCCATGGCGCCCTCGTTTCCTAACCGCGGACCGAGCCCGCCAATATGCCGTCGATGATCCATCGCTGGAGCGCGAGGAAGAGGACTACCATCGGTATCATCAGCATGAGGATCGCCGCGGAGAGCGTGGTCCAGTCATTGCCGTACTGCCCGTAGAAAACCATGAGGCCGCGCGTGATCGGCATGAAGGCTTTCTTGGGCAGGTAAATGAGCGCGGTCGCGTAGTCGTTCCATACGCCAATCGCATGGAGGACGATGACGCTCGCCAAGGCCGGCTTGACCAGCGGGAAGACGACCTGGGCGACGAATCGCGGATAGCCGCAGCCGTCCATCGTCGCGGCCTCGTCGAGCTCGCGCGGTAACGAAGTTATGTAGTTCACGAGAATGATGATGCCCATCGGGTTCACGAGGAAGAGGAGTATGTAGCCGATCCTCGTGTTGTAGAGGCCGAGGTGCAGCATCATTTGGAACTGCGGGATCATCGCGCTCGGGAGGAACATCGCAATTACGTAAAGTGTGAGCAGGAAACCCGAGCCGCGAACGTACTTGCGCGAGATCGGGAAGGCGACGAAGACGGCCGTGGCGGCATAGATGAGAGTGGCAGCCCCGGTGTAGAGGATCGAGTTGGTGATGTAGACCGGGAAGCTGGCCCGCTGCCACGCCTCGGCGAAGTTGCCTATGTGAAGCTCGGTCGCGAGCGCCGTCGGGTTCAGGTTGAAGTTCTGCTTCGACTTGAGGGAGACGTTGACGACCGTGAGGAGGGGCCCGAGGTAGAGCAGGGCTATGAAGATCAGCGCGAGCATGGCGACGATCTTCGAGCCAAGGCGGCGGCGGGATTCGGAGCCTGAAGCTGTCTGCGCGGGCGCGTCGAGTATCGAGCTCATCCGAGTATCCTCCTCTCCCTACGAGCCAGGAGCCGCTGAGACGTAAGGCCTATGATCAGGACTATGACGAACAGCACCATCGAAGCGGCTGCGCCATAGCCCTGCCGCATCGCCGCCTGCGTCGGGTTGTTCGATTGCCTTCCGAACGCGAGGGCATAGACCCAGATGCCAAGGACGTTGAGGCCGTTCGTCGGCCCCTTTATGACGAGGAAGAGCTGCCAGGCCTGCAGCGATCCGATGATCTCGAGCAATACATTCGTGTTGAAACTAGGCGTGATGAGCGGAAAGGTCACGTTTCGGAAGACTTGCCAGCCGTTCGCGCCATCGATGCGAGCGGCCTCGCGCAGCTCGTTGGGCACGGTCTGCAGTCCGCCCAGGAAGATGATCATGGTGATGCCCATGTTCGCCCAAATCTGGATCCAGATGATCCAGTAAAAGACGGTGGAGGGCGGGCCTCCAAGGAACTCGCTACGCAGACCGAAGAGCCCGAGGAGCTGCTGTGCGGGGCCACCGAGCGGGTAGAGGAAGAGCGTCCACATGAGGCCGATGATTGTGGCTCCGAGGATCACCGGCAGGAAAAACAGGGTCCTGAAGAAGTTCGAGAGCTTCAGTCGCATGTCCAGGAGCAGGGCGGCCAATAAGCCGAAGGCTGTCTGCACGACGGTGACGATGACGGAGAAAAGAAGCGTGCGTAGGGTAATCTCGAGATTATCGCGGACGTTCGCGCCCATAAAAAGAAATTCTTTGTAATTATCGAGCCCGATCCAATTGGCCTTTGAGCCCACAAGGCCCGAGGCGTCGGTGAAGGAATAGCCGGCCGTCGCAACCGAGGGCCCAAGCGAGAATACTAGATAGAAGATAAGCCCGGGCGCCAAGAGGAGATAGGGAATAAATTTCGACCCTCTCGACCCGAACCTGTACAAATACCCTTGCCGCATCGGCGTTAGCCTCCCTGAAGGAGCCGCCCCGCAAGGGGCGGCCGCTGATAAAAGAACCCCGTCCTCGGCCTTACTGCACAGCCTTAAGACCGGCCGCGAGATCGGCCTGCGCCTGGTCAGCGAGTTTCTTCGCGTCGTCGAACTGGTTGTAGGGCTTGAAGAAAGCCGCATTCGGCTGAGCCCACTGGCCAGCGCCCTTGGGGGCGACCCAGAGCAGCTCGTAGCCGAGGCGGAAGGTGGAGAGATAGGGAGCTATCTCCTTGCCGATCGTGGTGTCGAGCTTGGCTGTCGGCTGCGTCGGGATGATGCCGAGCGCGGTCACATAGGCCTGGTAGTTGCCGGGATCGGAGAAGAAGGCGAGCCACTTGAGCGCAGCGTCCTTGTGCTCGGTCTTGGCGTTGACGACCCAGCCTACATCGTACTTGCCGGCGATGAACTTGTTGTTGGCCGCGTTGTCGGAGCCGGGCATCGGGAAGTAACCGAACTTGAAGTTGGGCTTGGCGGCCTCGATGTTGGAAGCGTCCCAGGATCCCGCGGCGAGCATGGCGGCCGCGCCGGAGGCGAAGCGGCCGGGGGCTCCGTCGGAGCCAATGCCGGAGGCGCCCGGCTCGATGAGATCGCGGGCGAGAACCTGCATCTTCTGCCACATGTCGAGCGACTTGGCGTCGTTCCACTTGATCGATCCGTCCCAGAGGCCCTTCACGAGCGCGGCCTGGTCGGGATATGCGGAGAGAAGGATTCCGTAGCCCGCGACGAGAATGGGCCAGCCGTCCTTGCCGCCGCAGGTGATCGCAGGGATGCCCGCCTTCTTAAAGGTATCACAGGCGGCCACGAGCTCTTTCCAAGTCGTCGGGACTTTGACCTTGTACTTTGCGAAAAGATCCTTGTTGTAGAATACGCCCGTGAACGCGTAGCGGCCGGTGTTGACTTCGTAGACCTTACCGTTGAAGGAGCCTGCATCTTTGATGGTCGGTGTGTCGTAGTACTTTAGGAAGCTCTGGCCGCTGAGGTCCAGGAGAAGCCCTGCCTCGATGAGCGACTGCCAGTTCGGCTTGTCAGCCTTCTTCATGTAAGGCTGAATGCCCTGCGCGAAGCCGAACATATCGATAACGTCCACGTCGTTCGCGGTAAGCCTGGTCTGTGTGGATGTCGCCAGCTCGTCGGCCTTGACGACCGACGTGTTCACCTTGATTCCCGGATACTTCGCCTCGAACTTTGGGTTGAAGGCGTTGATGTAGTCGACTAGAGCCTGATTCTGGTGAATCAGGAGCTCGAGAGTCACATCCTCCGCGGCGGCCATCATCGGCAGCGCAAAGAGCGCGACGAGAGCACCTATTACCCACTTCCTTTTCATGAGTACCTCCCTCGGTTTTTCGGGCTATTAGTTTGTTTCGAGCCCGAACTTACTTGCAGACTAACACTCATCTTTAATTTGTCAATGGGAAATCGCACCATAGGGGGACCACGAGGGAAACGATGCATATAAACTGCACAAGTACAGACCTGCCACTCCGCCTTTTATCTTCGCGGTCCTAAGTTTCAGACAGGCTCATAGAGCAAAAAAAACCGCCCCGTAAAGGGCGGATTCCTCGACGCAAGCCGGACATAGCCCGGTCTACGGCATCAGATTACCTTGACGACCTTGCCGGCCTTGAGGCAACGAGTGCAAACCTTGATGTTCTGAACCTTGCCATTGAACTCGGCCTTGACCCCGAGGACGTTGGGATACCAAGTTCTCCTCGTGCGGTTCTTGGAATGCGAAACGGTGTTCCCAAAAGCAGTGCCCTTGCCGCAAATATCACATTTTCTCGACATAGTATTTCTCCAGTTGAATAAGTGAAAGGGAGTATACCGAGGCTTGAAGCCTGTGTAAAGCCCTACGCCCGGCGCGGCGCCTAGCGTCCCTTTGCTGCCTGGCCCATGAGCTGTTGCTGGTATTTCTTGTTCTTGGTCATCTTGCGCATTAGGACGCGGGTCTTCTCGAACTTCTTGAGGAGGCGATTGACCTCGGCGACCGAGGTGCCTGAGCCCTTGGCTATGCGCGTACGCCTGGTGGGGCCGATGATGAGGTGGTTCTGCCTCTCGCGCTTGGTCATCGAGCGAAGGATAGCCTCCTCGCGCTTCATGCCCGCCTCGTCGATCTGGTCCTCGCTCACCTGCCCGGCGAGGCCTGGGAGCATATCGATGACGCTCTTCATCGAGCCCATCTTCTTCATGCTCTGGATCTGCTGAAGGTAGTCCTCCAGGCTGAGGCCTTCCTCGGACATTTTGCGCTCGAGCTCGGCCGTCTCTTTCTGATCGAAGACGCTCTGGGCCTTTTCGACGAGGCTTACGACGTCGCCCATGCCGAGGATGCGACTCGCGATGCGTTCGGGGAAGAAGCTCTCGAGGCCCTCCATCTTCTCGCTCGTACCAATGAACTTGATGGGCTTGCCGGTAACCGACTTCACGGAGAGAGCGGCGCCGCCCCGTGCGTCCGAATCGAACTTCGAGAGGATGACGCCGGTGATGCCGATCCTCTCGTCGAAGGACTTGGCTATGTCGGCGGCGGCCTGGCCGGTCATTGAGTCGGCTACGAGGAGGGTTTCGAGAGGTTTTACCGCGTCGCGGACGCGAGCGAGCTCGGCCATGAGCTCCTCATCGACCTGAAGCCGCCCGGCGGTATCGACGATGAGGACATCGTAGAGCTCGTGCTTGGCCTTGGCCAGGGCGTTCGAGGCGACGCGCACGGCATCCTTGCAGCCCTCTTCCTTATATACATCGACGCCGATCTGGGCGCCGAGGACGGAGAGCTGTTCGACGGCAGCGGGGCGCTGGAGATCGCAGGCCGCAAGAAGAACCTTGCGCTCCTTACCCTTAAGCATGTAGGCGAGCTTGGCGGCGCTCGTCGTCTTGCCCGAGCCCTGAAGCCCGACGAGGAGAATAACGCTCTGCGTATCGGGACCCCGGAGCTGGAGATCCTGCCTCGTGTCGCCCAAGAGACCGACCATGCGGTCGTAGACGATCTTGGTGAACATCTGCGCGGGACTGACGGCCTTGAGGACCTTCTCGCCCTTGGCTTCCTCGAGGGTCGCGTTGACGAAGCGGCGCACGACGCGAAGGTTGACGTCCGCGTCGAGGAGGGCGAGCTTGATTTGCTCGACCGCTTCCTCGACGTTCTTTTCGCTGATCGATGACTTGCCGGAAAGGGTCCTGGCTATATCGCTGAATTTCTCGCTGAGTTTTTCAAGCATAGTGACGCATTATCGCCCGGAGGCGTCGCCTTGGTCAATTATTGGGCCGCCCAGCCACGCTAGACCTTGAAGCGGCCGATCGCGTCCTCCATGCGGTCGATCGTGCCCGTCGTTCCCTCGGCGACCTCCGTGACCTTGCGCGCGCTCGACGTTATCGCCCGCACGCCGTCGGACATCTCCTCCATGCTCACCTGTATCTCGGAGGCGGCATCTCGCAGGCCGCTCATGGCGGCGAGAATGGTCTCGTTGCCCGAGCCCATCTCCTTCGAACCCGAGCGGACCGCGGCGGTGATGTCGTTCATAGCCTTGAGTGCCTCGAGGACCTGGGTCGAGCCTTCTTTCTGCTCGGCCATGGCGTTCTTCACTTCCTGCACGATGCGATCGGTATCGGCGAGCTTCTGCATGACGCGGGAGAACGACGCCGCAGTGTCGCGGGAGGAGGCGACGATCTCCTCGATCTCCTTGCGAACCTGGGCGAGCTCCGCGCCGATCGTATGCGACTGTTCGGAGGAAGTCTCCGCGAGATTGCGTATCTCGTCGGCCACGACCGAGAAGCCCTTTCCTGCATCTCCCGCGTGGGCGGCCTCGATGGCGGCGTTCATGGCGAGAAGGTTCGTCTGCGAGGCAATCTTCGTGATGGCGGAGTTCGCCTCGAGGAGGGTCTCGGAGCGCTCCGAAATCTGAGTGATGCGCGCACCAGTCGCCTCCTGGATGGCCATTCCCTCCTCGGCGGCCGAAGAGAGGGCTGCGAATTCGTCGGCCATCTTGTCTATCGAGGAGGTCACCGAGCCGATATTGCCCACCATCTCCTCGATCGAGGCCGAAGCCTGAGTGACGCTCGCCGCCTGCTCGGAGATGAGATGGTCGAGCGACTCGATGTTCTTCGCGATCTCCTCGACCGCGCTCGAGGCGCTGGCGACGCTCTCGCTCTGATGAAGGGACTTCTCCCCGACGTGCGAGACGCTCTCGGAAATCCGGGCGGCGGCTCCAGAGGTCTCGCTCGAGCTCGCGCGGAGCTCTCCCCCCGCCCGCTCGAGCTCGCCCTGCGCGGTCTTCAGGCTGACGACGATCTCCCGAAGTTTCGCGATGAAGCGATTGAAGTCCAGAGCGAGGTCTCCGACTTCGTCGTTGCGCCCCGACTCGAGGCTCTTCGTGAGATCGGCCTCGCCCTCGGCGAGCTCTTTGAAGCTACCCACGATGCGGACTATTGGCTTCGCTATGGACTTGCCCAGCAGGAGGGTCAGGGCGAGCGCTATTGCTATGGCGCCCGCGATGGAGAACACGAAGAGTCGAATAATGAGAGAGGATGCGGCCTGTATTTGGAACTCAGGCATATTGATCCCGAGGACCCAACCGGGCGTATCGGGGATCTTCGCGTGGAAAGCCGCCATCTGGACGCCCTTCTCGTTGAGAAAGGAACCATTGCCCTCCTCGACGGCGAGCATCGTAGAGCCGAGCGCCGACATACCTTTGTAGCCAGAGCTCTCGTCGGCCTCGGTCAGCTTGAGCTTCATGACCGCATCTGCGACCGGGTGGGCGATGACCAGACCGTGCCCATCGGCGACCCAGCCGTAGCCTGAGTCGCCCACTTTTATTGCGGCCACTATCCGGGAGAATGTGTCGAGCTTCATGCTGAAGCCCACGGCGCCGAGGATTTCTCCCCGCTCGTCCTTGACCGCGAGTGCCATGGGGATGATCGGTACGCCGAGCGTCTTCGCCACCACGGGATCGCCGATCGCCCAATCGGTCGATTTCGACATGATCGCCTTGAAATAGGTGCGATCGGCGAGGCTCGAGGTCGCGCCTGCGGCAGTGACCTCGACTCCATCGGGCCAGACGAAGAAGAACGAGGCGACCTCGGGGGATAACTTGCCCTCGAAGGCGCGGATGTACTTCGCGATATCAGCCCTATTCTTGCCGCGGAACTGGGGTTGGAGGGAGAGCGCGTTAAGCTGCCAGTGAAGCTTCTCGACCAGCTCTCCGACCTGGGCCGCCCGGGCCCTGGATACCGCCAGGGAATCGGAGACGACTATTGAGCGCACATCGCGCCTGACATTGATGGCGACGAGGACGGCAATCGTCACGAGAATCGCGATAACCAGGCCACTGAACACGAAGGCAATTCGCGACACGATAGTAATGCGACTTTTCACTTTATTACCTCACAGGATAAGACTATACGGCTCGTCCCCGAGAGGACGAGCCATTAGATTAATGAGTATTATAATGCAGTAGTGTCGTTATTTCAAATCTCTCTAATATCAAAAAACAGGTACATTGATTATGCAGCCTGTCGGGCTGAAAGTCCACGGATTGGGGCTTCTCGACAGCGCCAGTCAGACGCACCCGCAAGTGGATGCGCCCTGCCGGGCGCACATAATAAAAAACCGCCCATCGCTGGGCGGTTTCGATCGGATTACGAAGCTATTTCTTGGTAAAAACCATACCACTGATCGTTAGCGATGAACCAGAGACTGTAGCAGTTGTTGTACTTCCAGATGAGCTAGTCAATGTATAAGGAGATGCGCTTCCAGACCAAGTCCCGCTTGATGTAATAACAGTACTATTAGCACTGCTTGTAGTCGATGACGTGTATTTACTGTCGCTCGTAAATGTGAGGTCAATAGTTGTTGATACAGTCACCCCATCGAAACTAAGAGAACTGACATTTTCCCATGTACCGACAATGTTCGGTGTTGAGGAGCCAGCTGGATTTGAACAACTTACAAGGGTAGCCAATAGCATGATCGCGCATGAAACGATAATTGCTGGAAACGCTTTTCGATGTTGGTTCATTGTATCCTCCGTGAGGAGTAGCATATACATTATGTGTTAGCAGTACAAGCACTAATACATTTACACTAAAATTTCTCGTAAAAGTCAAAGTGGGGCCCGCCTTATCGACAGCCCCATTTATCCTCGCCGATCGATGCTACAGGTAGAGGATTGTCTCGCTTATCAGCTTGTCGACGGCGCGGATGAACTCGTCGGAATAACCGGCGGGAACAGCATCTTGCGGCTGGGCATGACTGTAACCTCAAAATGCATCAGATTCTATTCTCCGAATCGTCCCGCGACAATACTCGTGCAAGATCAGCCCAGTTTTACTAAGGCAGGCTAGTTCTGAGGGTGGATCGCCTCGATGTTATTCTTGAGTTCGTTGTCAGAGATGGAGGCTTGATCGGACTTGTCGTTGATTGTGAGGAGGTAGAGGTCAGCGAGATCGTCCCTGAGGGAGGGATACTTCTTCGCGAGAGCCTTGTAGTTTTTCTTAGAAGTGGCCGTGTAGAGGATTCTCATTATTCGAAAAAAGTTTCAACGGTTTCTAGCTGTGTTACGCTGGCCTTAAAGGCTTCGACTTCCAGGAACGAGTCTTTGAGGTCCTGAAAGAAAAGCTCCCTTTTGCGGAGCTTTTCGAGCTTCGCTGTGAGGCGGGTCCAATCGTCTATCGGAACGACAACGGCAGTCTTGAGGCCCTGCTCACTGGTAAGGTATTGAACGGTCACGACGCTCCTCATTTAGAATAAAAATACTACGAAACGGACTGTGTGCGCCATGGCCCTGAAGGCCTTCGAAAGCTGTTGCAAGGGTTGTCCGTAGGCGGCAATAAGAAATGCGGACTACAGGTTGCCCTTAAGCCCGATCTCCGCCGCCACGGGCCTCAGGGCGAAGATCGTCTCGCTTATCAGCTCTTCGAGTGGAATGCCGAGCATGTCGGCACCTTTCTGGATGATGTCGCGGCGGATCTTGGCGGCGAAGGCGGCGGTCTTGAACTTCTTCGTGACCGACTTCACCTCGATGTCGAGGACGCTCTTAGAAGGCCGCATTATGGCGCAGGCCGAGATGAAGCCCGTGAGCTCGTCGACCGCGAAAAGGACCTTCTCCATTTTGAGCTTGGGCTCGATGTCGTTAACAAGGCTGTAGCCGTGGCTCTCGACGGCGCGGATGAAGTCGTCGGAATAACCTGCGGAGCTCAGCATCTCGCGGCTGTGCTTGAGGTGCTCCTCGGGGAACTTCTGATAGTCTATGTCGTGCAGTAAGCCGACGAGGCCCCAGTACTCCGGGTCCTCTCCGTACTTGGCAGCGAAATACCGCATCGCAGCCTCGACCGATAGTGCGTGGCGGTAGAGAAAGTCGTCATCGTTGTATTTTCGCCAAAGTTGCAAAGCGTCGTCGTGGCTGAGCATTGCGGTATCCTCCGAATGCCGCAATTCTATCCTTAGAAGCGTTGTGCGACAATACTCGAGACGAGTCGCTCACGGCTGCTCGGCCGAGTCGAAGAGGTTCGAGAAATCATGCTCGACCCCGAGCTCGTCGAGGACCTGCGATATCTGGCCGCGATGATGAGTCTGATGGTTGAACACATGATCGAGTGCGTCGCAAAAATAGTAGCGCCTGGCGAGCCCGTGGGAGTCGGCATACACGAGGACCTCGCCGAAGCGGGAGACGTCGGCCATAGCGATCCAATCCTCGAAGATAGCGTCGACTGATGCACGCTCGCGACGGAAGTCGGCGAAATCTGGGAAGGAGACCTCGGTCCAGACGTGCCCCGGCGGCGAGAGGCGCTTGCGGTTCAAAGGCTCATCGCCTGGGAAGAGCTCGCGGAAACGCCGCAGCCAATTGATGTCGCAGGTGATGATATGGTCGAGGAGGCCCTGTATGGAGCCGAAGTAGGAGTGCCGATCCTTCGAGAGCTCGGCGGCCGACAACGACTCGAGATGGGCGATGAGGCTTTCGTTTGCAGCACGGTTGTACCGCGCGAGATAAGCAAAATGCCTTCGTTCGTAATCCATGCCGTAGTATAGACCAGCCGCGGTCCGGGGAAAAGGCCCCAGGTAAAGTGGCCCGACACTGTCTCGATGGGAATTTGGCTTTTACTTCAGCGTAAAGCGCACGGGAAAACGATAGCGCACGGCGGCAGGCTCATCGCCTATCTTCGCGGGCGCGCAGACGACGCCGACGAGGGCCTTGATTGCAGCCTCGGCGAAGCCATAGCCCGAATCCTTGAGTACGGTGGCCTTCACGATCCTGCCGTTCCTGTCTATGTACAGCTCGAGGTATACCGTCGCCTCTAGTCCCTGCTTGGCCGCGAGGGCCGGGTACTCGATTCTCGCAAGAACATTCTTGATTGGGATGACTGGTAACTCGGTAACCTGGAATTGCGGAATATATTCGCCGTCCCCATCGTTCGAGCCTTTCTTCGAGGCCGCTACACCCTGGGGCACCCCTGTCGCCACGGCCATTCCCGCGCTTCCCGGCTTGGCCGGGGCGAGGTTTTCATGAAGGAGGGTCTGATCGGCAGAATCCTCGGCGCTCGTTGCCGACGGAGCCGAGCTAGGCACGGCAGCAACCGAAGGAGAGGGTGCTGTAGTCGGAGGTAGAGGCACAGACGCCGGCGCCTCGACGAGCGGCGGAGGCGTAGCTTGAAAATCCTGAAGGCTCACGATATCTATGACGCGATCCGGCCGGGGAGCCCGCCTCTCCTCAAGACTCCCGGTCGCGAGAAGGACAACAATTACCGCTGCATGGACGAGTACCGCAATAGCTAACGCGATACAGATATAGGCACGGCTCGGCGAACGCGCATCGTCCGACACTCCGATGTCGAAAGGGATGGTGTCCGCCCCTTGTACGTCGCTCATTTTTTCGGGCTTTCCGTTATCATACCAAGTTGCTCGACGCCCGAATCTTTGATCACCGAGACTACTTTCACGAAGTCGCCGTAGGAGATTGACTGATCCGATTTCAGGAAGATCGTCTTGTCCTTTCGGACGGCGTAGGTCTTCTGTAAGGTCGAACCGAGGTCCGCGATCGGTGTCGGGACATTGTCTACGTATATCTGCAGACTCTTGTCGATCGTGACCGTGATCACTTTCTCGTTGCTCTCCACTTTCTGCGAGCGGGCCTTGGCTCGGGGCAGGCTGACGGTTATGCCCTGCTGGCCGACCGAGGCCGTGACCATGAATATGATGAGGAGGACGAGCATGACGTCGACGAGTGGCGTTATGTTTATCTGCGAGATGGGAGGCTTGTCCTCGTTTCTTTTTTCAAAGTCCATCGACTGCCTCCTTACCGTGACTTCGCGTTGAGGATCTTCTGGACGATGTTGAGGAAATCGTACGAGAAGCCGTCGATCTCGTCCTTGAGGACCTTGATCCGTCCTTGCAGGTAATTGAAGCCGATGACCGCGGGGATGGCAACGGCCAGACCTATCGCCGTCGTGATGAGAGCCTCGGAGATGCCAGGCGCGACTACGTCGAGGGAGGTGGACCCCGTCTCGCCTATGTTCTTGAAGGCGGTCATGATCCCCCAGACCGTGCCGAACAGGCCTATGAAGGGCGTGGTCGATCCGGTGGTGGCGAGAAAGCTGAGGTTTTTCTCGATCTTGTAGGTCTCACTCGTGGTGACCTTGCGCAGGCTCCTGGCTATGTTGTCGATCCCTCCGATGTCCGCGCCGAGTCGGGGCGCTTCGCCCAAGAAATGCCGGGTCTCGCGGTAGCCTTCCTTAAACAACTCGGCGATGGGGCAGCCGCGGTAGCGCTCCAGTGCATCCTGTGTCTTGGCGAAGTCACTGGTATCCCAGAAGAAGTCGAGGAATTCCCTCGAGCTTTTCCTGGCCGCGTTGGTCTGGAAGAGCTTGAAGACGATGATCGTCCACGAGACGAGAGAAAAGAAAATCAAAAGAGCGACGACGAAGAAAATGACGGGATTCAGGTTCGTGAAATAGCTCAGCATGTTTCCTTCCTTATCGTATAAACTATTTGGAAAATGCAGATTCAATGATCAGAGTGGTGGCAGGGGCCTGGGTTGCCCAGAGGCTGGGCCAGACATAGCAAAGGCGCCAAAGTTCGGGACTTTCTTCGAAATCCCGGAGCAGTGTGCCCGAATCCCTCACAGGCCGCAGGTCTTCCGCGAACATGGTAGCACTGTAGTCGGTGTTCCACGGGATATCCTCGCCCCACCGGACCGAGTGCTTGGCCGGAAGCGGGGTCGAGTATCCGTAAACTTCGGGGAAAAGCCAGGGGCCGATGCTGTCTTTAAAATTGGGTGGTTTTGTGCCCCACAACTTGTGGGATGGCAAGGTGTAGGCGAACCAGAGTTGGCCAAAATGTTGAGTGATTGCGGTAGTGGCCGCCTGAATCCGGTCCCAGCGATTGCCGAATCTGGTCAAGGCCGAATCCCCCGTCAGATATTGGTCGTAATATCTAATCTTGGCCCTGTCGGGGACGTCGATTGTCGGGGTCCTATGCACCAGCAAATGCCATGATGACTTTTTGCCTGTTGCATCGGCATTGCGCTGGAGTTCCAACTCCCCATCCATCACGAAATGGGCGCGAGTCCAACCGTTGGTCCAGTTGTTGAACCAGTCGAGGCCTGTGGTAGCCAGAGTCCAACCAGTGTCGGTACTAGTCGCGGGGCCGGTCAACGTAGCCCCGTCCAGTATATCACCGCTTAATCGAAACTGAGTCTGTCCCCTGGCGTCGGTTTGAAGTGTAATCAACAGTTTGCTATTTCCGTCCACCTCGGTCCCGGGCGGGGCTATCGCGGGAACAGTGGCACAGGCCGTAAGAGATAGCAGCCACATCGCAAGCCCCAACCATCTCCGAGGGATCATCGTGTTTTGCATCATCATCATCCCTTTTAGAAACTCAGTTTGTACCCGAAGGAAGGCAACGGAAAGCCGAGACTGTAGCTGGCGGAAGTGCTGGTGGTTTGACCGGTCCAGTGGTTCAAAGTCGGGACCGTTTGAGGACTGTAGAAGCTTGCGAAAACATCCTCGACGGCGAAGTAGTACTCCCATCGAATATATGAATGGCCATAATAGCCGAACCAAGAAAGCTTCACGTCCACAGGGAAGGCGCAGCCGTTCCTAAGGGTGTCCGAGTAGGTACTGGTTTGTGTATATCGGACTATTGGCTCTCCGTTATACTGGCTGACATAGGACTGGATCGCACCTAAAGCCAGTTCGGGTGTTCCGGTAGCCAAGCTGGCAACGACCATGAGCGAAAAGCCATCGACAGGTTTCCAGTCGGACACCAGGTTGATGATGTGGAATTGCTGGTAACTGGGATAATAGTCGATATCAAGGGGGTCCCCGCCGCCTACCGTAGTTTCGCCGGAATAGGTCGGACTGGTGGGATTTTTGAGCCTTGTGTCGTTGAATGAATAGCTCAGATAGCCATCCCAGTAGCGACTAAGACGCTTCTGGAGCAGTACGTCGGCGCCCAGGGAGAAACCCGTGCCATCGCAATGGGCCACATAACTATTCGTAGAACTGCTATCCTCGACGATGTAGAGGCGGTTGAAATAGTATTTTCCATACCCTTCCACCGAGAGCTTCCAGCCGTTGTCCGTTTTGACCTCGATGCCGAGAGAATTGGACCAGGCCCTGTCGGGGCCGATATCTGAAAATTTGAGAACGGTGGATTCCCCGAAAAGATCGGTTTTCATATCCATCTGAGAATACAGTCCCGATCCGCAGGTCAGGCTCAAGCTGCTGATCCATCCCGCATTGACAATGGGTGTGTAGACCAACCGAGCGCGGGGGTTGACCACGGGACAGGTGTTGATTGTCGCGTCGTCGCTGAAGAGATACGTGTAGTCCACCCGGACCCCCAGTTCACCGCTGAAAAGGCTGGTCGGGCTGCCGAATTCCCAGAGCGCAAAAGCCCCGGAAGTAAGCTCATAATCGTCCTTCGCATCGAACGAAAACACTCGATTGACCAGCTTGGGAGAGCCGGAGGAAGAATCATCGAACCAGAAAGAATCGTTTTCTTGGTAATCGGTATCCATGAGTTTGGCATTGAGGCCGAAGGAGAGGACGGACCCTGGGGCCAGTTGATGGTCGAGGCTGGTCGAGGCTTGGTACGAGTCGATCAAGGTGTCGTTTTTATAAAAGTCCGTCAGGTTGTCTATCACCGAGCCGGTGGCGGTTTCCGTCCCCGCGGTAGCGATGCTACTGTTGACGCTTTGATCCAAGCGGTTGTAAGCCGCTTCGATCGTCAAAAGGTCCGTAGGGTCTATCAGCATCGACAGCTTGCTGGAGGCGAAACCGAAGAGGTTGCCGTAGTTGAGGACGGTGTTCGTAGTCAGGCCCGAGTCCGTGACACTCGTATTCTCCCCGACACCGTCGTGACCGATGAAGGCATTCACGTCCCATTCCAGGTTGGGGCTGGGCTTCCAGTAGAACCGGGCGTAGCCATTGTCGATGAAGGGAGCGGGACTATAAGTGTTAGGGGCCATTCCCACGAGCGGCAAGAGTAAAGGGAAAACAAGTCCCAGATCGGTAACTTTGCCTCCGACGAGAAGTCCTGCGGTCGGCCCCAATGGAACCTGGGCAAAGGCGTTCAAAGCCGAGGTGGAAAGATCCACGTCGAACTGGGGTGTATCACTGGCGGGGGTTTTGCTGTTGACCTCCAACATCCCGGAAATGACGTCGCCATACCGGGCCGAGATCAAGCCTTCGGATAGTTTAGCCGACTCGACCATGTTGGGATCGAAGATGGAGACGGCTCCACCCCACTGGAAAGGATATAGCAACGCTGCCCCATCCAGGACGACCTTGGCTTCGGCAGGGGCTCCTCCCTGGATCGAGGGCAGGGCGTTGAAGTCCCCCACGAAACCAACCCCCGGCAGGGTCTTGATGGTGCTCATGACGTCCTCGATGACGCCCATGCTGCCGGTGTTCTGGATTTCATCGCTGGTCACTACCTGAGAAACGCCCGGCTGCTCGTCGGTTTTCTGGGGCTTATTCCTTTCAACGACAAGTTCGCCACCTTCGACTTCTCCGGCCAGACTGAGGGCCAAGTTCAGGCTGCTCTGGTTCGGTTCCAGCCAGACTTTCTTGGTCTCATAGCCGAGTAGGCTGACAGTCAGCCTGAGCCGGCCCACAGAATCAGGGATGGTCAGGACGACGCGCCCTTGGGCATCGGTCTGAACGGAGGGGCCATCAGGTACGCTGAGAGTCACCCCTTCGAGAGGGCTTTGGAGATCCTTGTCGACAATAGTGACCTGGATATCCCTGGCGAAAAGAGGAAAACATAGGAATGCCAAGAAAAGGACGATGACAGCTTTTTCCATCATAATAATGGAACACAGTCTGAGGAAATTACTGTCACCACAAAATGGAAAATTTCAACAAAAGGCAGCTTACACTAGAATTTCACACCGATGAGGAAGCGAGGCTCGACATGGAAACTCGAAACGGAGCTCCCATCGTCTTCCAGCGAGAGACCGGGCATGAAGCCCTCCAGCTCGAGTCCGGCGATGACGCCGGTCTTTTTCTCGGGAAAACCTCCGAACATGCGGCAGGAGAGGCGGGAAGAAGGCGCGACATCGGTCATGCCGAATATCCAGCGCCAGGAGAGATCGAAGTTTCCGCAGACAGGCCCGACGACGATCCGTCCACCGAGGCCGGCCCCGAGAGAGGGGAGCACAAGGGAAGAACCGCTTACATCCGCGCCGAACGACAGCAGGGAATAGATGCTGTGCGTACCCCATTGGAGGCCGGCCCTGACGTGGGAATTGGTCTCGTACCAGATCTGTGGAGAGAACACTCCCTCCTCTTCGATGTTGAGGAGTCCGATGGGAATACCGTCGATGCGCTTCGATATGTTCACCAGTCCGAACTGGACTCCGGTCATATTCTCCGCGACGTTGACCAGAGCGACCTGGGCACCGGATGAGTCGCCCGTGGCCGAGTTGAAGTAGCAGGCCAATTGAACGCCTCGCAGCCCAGCCTGGACGACGTTCGCGCCGATGGCGCACTGCAGGCCCGTGACCTCGCCCGAGGCGGCGTTCAGGAGGCCCGAGGCTTGGATGCCCTGGACATCGTGGGCTTTCCCCCAGAGCATGCTGATCGCGATGACTTTATCCTCGCTGTTCGGGGGGAAGAGCCCCTGCGAGAAATCGGGCAGGAGCGTAGTGTCGAACGAGACGAAGGACAGAGGCGGAGCGGTCGGATCGGCGGCTACGATGGCGATACCCCGGGCGGAAGCGGCTTCCGGGGCGACGGGCCTGAAATTCCCCGGAACGAGCCGCGCCCGCCCTCCAGGATTTACCGTGACATCCGCCTGTGAGCGTGCGCTCCCCTGTATGAGGGATATGTAATACTTCCCCGACGGAAGACCGATCTCGATATTCTCGCCCGCTGCCTTGTCGAGTTCGACAGCGAGGACACCCTTTGCGTCGCGCACGTAAATCGCTCCCGCTAGTGCCTCGTCGAAAGAGAGGCCCGAGCTCGAGGAGCGCAGATCGGTGAAGACGAGGTCGCCCGATCCGGCCAGGCTGATCTCGTAGGCGGGATGCTGCGGGCCGTATTCCGTGTTCTCCGTAGAGGCTAAAGTCTCGCGGAAGGCATAAGCGTAGGCCTCATTGAGCGTAACCTTGCCCTCGCCGTTCGTGTCGGCGGCGCCGCGCAAGGCTGATACGAGATAGTGAGTGAAAAAAGAACCGCCGATCTTGTCGGACTCCTGCGCGGCCTCCGCCTCTGAGCTCGAGGTGATGTACGCGTGGCCTCTCAGGTCGGTCGAGGCGTCGAAAAGAAAGGCGGGGCGGGACGAGCCTCCCTTCGTGCGCGTAAGGGAGCCCGAGGAGCAGGAGTCGAGAATTGCGACACGGACTGCGGCGGGCACTCGCTCAATAGCGGAACGGAGGTCAGAATACGTGAGCTTCTCTCGGCCGAGCATAAGTCCCTCTTCATCCGAGTGGCCTGAAAAATAGAGAACGAACTCGCATCTTTGGCCGGCCGAATTGGCCGCCACCGCGGAGGCGCGCAATTTCTCCGTGGCGCTTCGAAACGAGCTCAGGCCGGGGTCCAAAAGAAGGACGAGATCCTCGCTCCTCACGCCGCCGAGCTCGGTGAGGAGGCTCGAGAACGAGCGCGCATCCGAAGCGGCATAGCGGAGCCGGACGGTCCCTTCCCCGCCCCCGTTCGCTCCCATGACGAGGGCAAAACGGCGCATGGGAGGCAGGGCGGCAGTAGGATCGTCCGGCGCAGCATAGGCCGGGACTCCGGAAAGAACGCCAAGTGCAACGACACACAACTCGAGGGTGAAAGGTAGGGAGACCAGAAGCTTCGCTATGGCACGAGCCATAGCGCGCGCGAATACTCCCCTCATCGTTTTTCTCCATTTTTATACAAGATGAACGACCGCCACGAAAGGCTGGACGGCAAAGAAAGCAGCACGGAAGCGGCCCTCCCGGAGAGCTGGAGGACGCGCAACGCAGCCACCACTTCGGCCAGATCGAAGTCCTCCGGCGACGAAATCATAAAGACCCTCTCGAAAGAGGGAGCATCATCGAGTTCGTAGGCGGAGCCGAGGAAGGCGCCAGGTGATCGAACCGCGGCCGTCGATTGAAACGATCGTGCCGTAGCCTCCGTTGCCGCCAGAGTAACGCAGCTGAAGTATATCGCCTTTCTTGACAAAATCCCCGTTCACGAGGGGGAGGGGATCTCCAACCGCCTTCTTGTACACGATGAGCCCGGGAGCTCCACCCTTCGCCCTCAGCATATCGTCCCGATCAGGGATCCACAAAAAGGCGCGAGCCGCTACGAAACCGACAAGAACGAGGGCGGCCGCGGCGACGCGGGAGCGCTCCGAATCCGACAGCTCTCCGAGAACGTATCGCTCGAGCAGAAGGTCGGGCAGTCTGCTCGATTCCTCGTTCATGGCCCCTCCTTTTTATAACGCCGAGCGCGCGCCTTCAGGCCGGAGAGGCGCTTTCGTACGCCGGAAACCGAAAGGCCTACCACCCCCGCGGTCTCCTCTAAGCTGAGACCGTCCACATAGTGAAGGACAGCCATGGTCCGCGTCGACTCCTCTTCGCTTTCGAACACCGCTTCGATGAGAGAACGCGCCTCGCCCATGGCCGCAACGTCGTCCCCTCCAGCCACGAGCTCGAGCAGTTTCTCGTCCGCCGACGTAGTCCTGGGGCCGTGCTCCGAGCGGATCACATTGAGACAGACATTGGTCGCGATGCAGTACAGAAGGCTCGAAGGCGCGGCGGCGTTCAGACTGTCACGGCTCCGGAGGAGCTTGACGAAGGTCTCCTGCATGGCATCGAGCGATTTATCCTCGTCCCTCAAGAGGAATCTGCAGCGGCGGAGCACCATGGGACCATACTTTCTATAGAGCGCTTCTACGTCCAGCACCGGTCCCCCGTGCTCTCACAGGATTAGACACCTTCAAAAAAGAAAAACGTCACCAGAATGATAGAGAGCATGTATGCGTAGTGTCGATTCTATTGGCTCGCAGACAGTTCTTCAAGATATATTCACACGATAGGCAGGTGCGTACGGGAGATCGCGCCAAAGACCCAAAAGCCCTACAGGCGCTTGACAGGCGTCGAAGTCTGAAGTATTTATATTCTAGTTTGAATATAAGAGGCTGAATATTGAGTGTCAGACTAGTCATACTAGGATTGCTTAGGAACGAAAGCCTTCATGGCTACGAACTTAAGCATATCATCGAGGAGCATATGGGCGACTGGACCAAGATCCCGGTCGGCTCTATCTACTTCGCGCTCGACAAGCTCGCGAAAGAAGGCAAGATACGGGAGCTCTCCGTCGAGCGCGAAGGTAAGCGCCCGGAAAAGACCGTCTACGAGATAACCCAGTCGGGAGAGGAGGAGTTCTTTGCCCTCCTGCGCGGCTGCCTCGAGACTAATGACAAGGAATATCACGAGATCGACATAGGCATAGCCTTTCTGGATGCACTAAAGCCCAAAGAGGCAGCGGCCCTCTTCAGGGCTCGCGTATCGGTCCTGGAAGCCGAAGTCTCGCGGCTCAAGAAGCACAAGGCCGAGAGAATGCGGCTCGCCGAAGTGCCGCCCTCGGCGAAGGCCATCTTCTCGCACAGCCAGAAGCATCTCGAGGCCGAGCTCGCCTGGTCCCGCGAGGTGTTATCGGAGCTCGATGCCGGTTTGCTTTCGAAAAAACGGTCCTGAAGACGCATTCAGGCCAAGGGAGAAATCATGAAACGAACGCGAAAGAGGATTCCCGAGTGCGGAGCGATCGAAGACTCCGAAGGCCTTTCGTCCGAGAGCTACGCAGAGATCATGAGGAAGCGACTATGGGGAGAGTACCAACGCTTCGCCGGCTTCGTGCTCGAGGAAGGCCGCCCTTGCCACGGCGCACGGCTGCTCGAGATTGGGCCGGGGCCTGGTTGGATCGGCATTATCCTCGCAAAGGCAAGGCCCGATATTAGTATAGAAGCGCTAGACGCTTCGGAAGATATGGTGAGGGCCTATCGCGCAACGATCGCCAAGGAAGGCCTCGAGGAAAGGATACAGGTCGCGACAGGCCGCGCCGAGTGCCTAGGCGAATCCGTAAAAGGCGCCTTCGATCTCGTCTACAGCCGCGATTCCTTGCATCACTGGGACGATCCGAGGGCCGCCTTCGCCGCGATCCGCGGCGCGCTCAAGGGGGGCGGCGCTCTCGTACTCCAGGACGAGCGTCGCGACATCGGAGCTGCAGCGAGACTCATAGTAAAGGCTCAATGCGCTTTCGTCCTGGGCCCCATGGGTAAGTATTGGCAATCGTCCATTGCCGCGGGATACACGGCGGACGAAGTACGAGGCTTTCTCGAACTCTCGGGCTTTCGAGACATTAGTGTACTGCCCGATTTTCTGAACCTGGCCGTCATAGCGAGGGTCTCGCCTTAAAGCGGGCTAGGAGAGTATATTCTAAATAGGCGTTGTGCGGTATTTCCTCGCGCGCCGTATGTGAGGTGCTTGTGCGTCTTAAGACCCGACTTTCATTTCTCCTATGTGCGGCGCTCATTCTCTGCGCCCTACCCGCCTTCGCCGCGAAGGCGAACGGCAGCGCCTACTCGGTGGTCGTCTCGATCGCGGATCAGAAAACTTACGTCTACAAAAACGGACAGCTAGTCCGCACGATGGTCTGCTCGACTGGCCTCATAGACGGCGACGACGATACGCCGCTAGGCGATTACATAATCAACGA
>Ga0326727_10004678_pt1 | contig 40591 bp, 35 predicted proteins | sample MB2enrmetagenome_FD_207643 | JGI IMG/M metagenome (GOLD analysis project Ga0326727, IMG submission 207643) | Lab enriched peat soil microbial communities from McLean, Ithaca, NY, United States - MB29MY | ecosystem: Environmental > Terrestrial > Soil > Wetlands > Peat | place: USA: New York...
ACTCTACAAAGGGTTTCAGATACTCCCACTGCGCATCGCTGAGATCAGCCATGCCCTCTGTTTGCGTCAACTTCGCTTCAAAAGCAACTGTTTATTCAGCAGTGACCTTGGTGAGATAGGTTCTAGTGCCCGACCGCGGGCGGCATCGGCTCCCTGTGAAGTTCTTGCCTTCCGGCGTCGCGCCGAAATGCTGACCTTGCCGGAGCATCTTGTGCGCAGCGAAAGACCTGCTTGTTGCTGGTGCCGAAGAAGGGACTCGAACCCCCACGCCCTTGCGGGCACATGGACCTGAACCATGCGCGTCTGCCAATTCCGCCACTTCGGCAAAAGTGACTCTATGCCGCGCCCGAACTCTGGCGCCGACCTGTCAGGTGAGAACCACACTGATATTTTACAGGTGTGGTAAAGGCTGTCAAACCCAGCAACGACATCTGCGCCTGACTCCCAACTCCCGGCTCCTATCCCACCAGCTTGGCATTCATTGTGATCTTGGCGTTGAGCACTTTAGAAACCGGACAATTCGCTTTGGCATCTGCGGCCAACTTCTGAAAGGTCGCATCATCAGCCCCCGGCACGCGGCCCACGACATCAAGATGAATGGCCGTGATCGTCCAGCCGGAATCGAGCTTGTCCAGGCTCAGGGCCGCGGAGGTTTCTACGCTCGCTGGCGGCAGCTTCGCAGCGTCAAGCTGTGCCGAGAGCGCCATGGAGAAGCACGCCGCGTGAGCGGCGGCAATCAGTTCCTCCGGGTTGGTGCCGGGAACATTCTCAAACCGTGTGCCAAACGAATAAGGGGTATTGTTGAGCGCACCGCTGGGACCCGACACCGCGCCCTTGCCATCCTTCAAACCGCCTTTCCAGACTGCACTGGCTTTGCGTTGCATTACTTTCTCCTCAGAATGAATTCGGGATGCTCACCCATTGTAGCCGTAGAGCGGGAGAGGCGTCACTCGCGGGAGGTTAGTAAAAGTCCGGGCAACTTAAATAGAAGCCACATCGCGGACAAGTCAACTTGCAGCGGTTTTCCTTCAAGTGCGCTGAGCAGTTAAGGCAAAACTGCGCAGGGTTTCCGGTCCGCGAAGCCGTTTCGGGCGCTTCGCTGGCAGCGTCAACCCTCTCATCGCTCATGTTTCAAACACCTCGTAGTGAACCACGCCCGGCTCGAATTCCAGCAGATACCGCTTGTCCTCCGGATAATAACGGGCCACTTCGATGTTGTCGCCAGCAAACGCGCAGATCGCTTCGCGCGACTCCCAGAACGTGAGCGTGATGAAATGTGCGACGTCTCCTTCGATCCGGCGAAACACCCAGGCGCCCCGGTTGCCCGGCGTGCGGCGATAATCGGGAATTCCGGATTGGTTCAGGTATTCGAGATAGCTATCGCTGTCAGCAGCTTTGGTTCTGCCATGCCACATGCGTGCGATCATGCGCCCTCCTTAGGATACCGATGTCTGTCCCTTTATCGCGGGTTTGGGCTGCTGCAAGAGCGCAATCTGCCGCGAGCCTGCTTTCAGACGAAGGACGCGAAGCTACACGAACCAGAAGCATTGAGAACTGGGCGCCCCGCGAAACTTCATGGTCTTCGTAGCCACTCCCTTGTCGGGCACAGCAGAGCAGACTGCTTTCCCGCCGTTGCGCGATTTACGCCGCAGCCTCGCCCGTAATATGATTAGGCGAGTATCTCACGTTCTTCCCAAGCCGGGATGGCGGAATTGGCAGACGCAGCGGACTCAAAATCCGCCGGTACTTAGTACCTTGGGGGTTCAACTCCCCCTCCCGGCACCAGTCGGAAACTCGACGGGATCCAGTCTCTAGCTAACTAACTGGAGTTAGTTCACTGCTCGGGACGCGATTTTAGCGGGCCCAAAAATCCTTTCATTGCGTCGCGTTCTTATCTGGATTGCCGTTCTTCTGTCTGGATTCCTTTCTCTCCGCGCGTTTCCCGGACTCTTGCAGTTTCACAATCCCGTCATTCATGTCCGAACGGCTCACGATTGCATGACGCTAGAAAATGCCTCGAGTGCGTCTTGCAGATCTTCGCGATGACTTCCTCGCGGCTCTCGCCGATGCAGCGCGGCACGGCACCTCGTGGCGCGATCCCCGTCACCGATCACTGAAGCCAATTTCTGCGTCAGAATTCCAACACTTCGTAGAACTCGACCCAGGTGTCTTCAAAAAATTGCTTCTGTTTCTCAAAAAGCTCGATGTGTTCGGGACTCGTCTCGAAAAGTTTCAAGGCTTTCTCGGCACCGTCGAGGTTGGCGAAATGGCCTTCCCAGATCAACAGCTTGCGAAATCTTGCCAGCGACACTCTCGACCTGCTGCAACTGCATTGTCCGCCCACGGAGGTCAGCTGCGCGATTCCCGGCGGCAAGCGGCCGGAGCAGGTCGCGGATAACTGTCGAGCTTCGGATCTTGAGGCGCTCACTCCTGAGGTTATGGATTCAATTCGGCGGATCTACGACCAAAGGGTTCGCGAACAGGTCCACCAGCGTTGGTGATTGCAGAGTACGAGATGATGGAAAAAACAAAAGGGAGCGGGAAATCGCTCCCCTTTTTCAGCGTTCAACTACCTTAGTACTTGAGAGTCTCCTTGGTCTTCGTGATCTTCCATCCGTAGTTGCACGCTGGAGGACCGCCGTCCCACTGCGTCCCTTGCCAAACCGGATTGGGGGTCAGCTTCTGATTCTGGTCGTACAGGTGGACGGTGAACGTGAGCGACGAGTCGTTCGGGAAATCGCTGCACTGTACGAGGTTGTAGTCCTCGCTTACCGCGCCGAACGCCCAATTCCAAACTTGTCCTTCGGCGGGGCTTTTCGCCAGCGTCGTCTTTTTCCCGGTGGTCTTATCTTCGCTTACGATGTTCCAAGTCGCGCAGTAATTCTTCCCCGGTTTGCAGGTAGGGGTAATGGTGCCAAGGATGGTGTCTCCCACGTTGACATCGAGCGGCGTGCTGTATCCGCAGTACCATTAAGGCAGCAGTTCCAGCTGGAGACTAGCCAGTAGGTTCCACCAAAAATGCCATTATTCCCCCACTGCAATACCGGCTGAACAATACTGATTACATTGTTCCTGTCCTCAAATCCGGGGAAGAAGTAGAGAATCTGTCCATCATCGCTCGTCGGTGACGGCGGTACGGGCCAGGTGGCGGCAATCTTGCCTAAGACGTATTGGTAGTCACCGATATCGACTCCACCCAGCCGTCGATCTCGAGTGGATTTATTTTCCTTGCTTTCGCATCGGCGGCCACAATGGCTCCGCCAGCCGTGTAGTGAGGATAGTTGCAAATGTGGGCGCCCTCTACCGTGCCATCGGCATGTCGGACGCTTCCGTCCGCCAGCAGCGTCTCGCCTTCCGCAACCATCAGGACACAGGATGGGTGGAAATAACCGAACGGCGTGATTACGTAGTCCTGCGGGACTTCCAGAGGGCGGTTCATCCCTGCCATAGGTGAGGAAAATGCAAAAAGCACCACCAGAACTGCGAAGCCAGCCACAAAGCACAACTGTGCACCCTTAATCATGTTTGATCTCCTATTTTGAGGCCCAACAGAGTTTTGGGAGAACGTCACCTGGGATGGGCCTGCGACGTTCACCCTCTGGTACTCCCAAAGACTGTTTTGTATAGGAACTAAATCACAATTGAGAAGTGATAGTGGCGGCGCTTAGCTTCTAGGGAGGTCAAAAAAACGAAGGGCTGTAGTCGAAAGTCTAACGCTCAAATCGACTCGATTGGTGAGCCACCGACTTGCCATGCCCCTCTGCGTCGCAACGGGGCTGATTACACTCCATCGTCAGCGGAGGCGGTGGGCAACGCAGCGGTTCTCCCCTGCGTACACCACAAAGCGCCGGTCGCGCAGGAAGCCGATCAGAGTCAGTCCCATCTCGCGCGCCAACTGCACAGCCAAACTGGAGGGAGCGGAGACGGATATAACCACCGGGAATCCCGCTGCCAGCGCCTTCTGGACGATTTCGAAACCGCCGCGGCCGCTGACCATCAGGATGCAATCCGACAAAGGCAGCTTTCCCGCCAGCAAAGCCCAGCCAACCACTTTGTCCACGGCGTTGTGTCGGCCTACGTCTTCGCGGATGGCAAGCAGCTCCCCAGTTTGATCGAAAACTGCCGCGGCGTGCAATCCGCCGGTGCGGCCAAAAATGGCCTGCGCAGCGCGAAGCTTCTCAGGAAGACTGCAGACTAGCTTAGGATCGATGTTGAAGTTTGGGTCGGGGCGTTTCAAACCGCGTAGTCGCACGGCGTCAATCGATGCTTTACCGCAGATACCACAACTGGAACCCGCAAAAAAGTTACGTTGCAGTTGCTCGCGATCGAGGCGAACTCCGTTGAGTTCAATTTCCACCAGGTTGCCGGGGCCATTCCCGTTCGCTGTGCCTTCGCGAAGCGCAGAAATCTGACTTGCGGCCTCGATCAAGCCTTCGGTCAGAAGAAAGCCGGCCGCCAACTCAAGGTCGTGCCCGGGAGTACGCATGGTTACAGTCAGCGGAGAATGATTGACACGAATCTCAAGCGGCTCCTCGGCGACGAGGTAGTCCTCGAAGCGGCGTGGCTGTCCGTCCTGCCATTCGACAACTTGGGTGATGTTCACGCTAGGGTTATGAGACGGCATTGATGTCCTGATTGGCCTACTGTGTTGTGGCAGTGAGGTAGTAGGCTTTCGGCGCACGTATCTTCAGCTTGCGGCTCGAAGCAGGTTTCAGCTCGATCGGACGGCGTTGCCCGTCTTGGAGCGGACCGGCGGGAACATAAGACAAGACGCGCATGTTATCGATTTGCTCCCTAATAGTGGCAAATACGTTTGGGATGTCTTTCCGGGTTAACTGGAGAAATACAGCGCCACCTGTCTGATCGGCAAACTCCTTGAGTGCGCCGTTTCTGCGCTGGCTTGGGGCACGGGGGTCATCGAGTGTGCTCACGAGGAATACGACTGCGCCCGCTTCCTGAGCGCTCGCTATCGCCTTTCCCTGATCAATTTGGCTCGCATTGTCGTGGCCATCGCCGACCAACACGATGATCCGTCGGGCGGCGTGCAACGGATCCTTCTCCATGCGCTCCTCGCATGCGAAGCGAATCGCATCGTAGAAGGCACTTGGGCCAGCAGGAGTCACATCGAGCTTGACGGCCCGAAGCTCCGCTTTGGTCAAGAACTGTGTCGCGTGCGGGACCGCACCGAAGTTCTCGACAAACGCCCTGTCCTCGGTTCCGTTCAGCACCCGAGTCAGAAACTCTGATGCGGCCTCCACTTCGATTTGATAGAGTCCGCTGAGTCTCTCTGAACCGCTCGTGTTGATCAGCACCCCAAGACGTAAGGGCAATTCCGCCGCGGTCCGCATCCCCAAAACCGACTGGGGCGGTTTCTTGTTATCGAGGATTGCCACGTCCGCTTGCGTGACATCCAAGATGGGTTTATCGTGCCCGTCGTTAGCGAAGAACGGGATATAAACTTTCGGACCGGTTGGGGCCGGCGAGGCCTGGCCAGACGCACAGATCAAGAAAGAGGCAAATGCAGCGACAATCCAAGGGATCCGAGTGCTCGGCATATTAGTCCTCGACAGCATGCGTAGGCCTTCTTTGTACACCCGCTTGGGACCTTGGCGCAAAGCCGCCTGCGCGATCAAGCAGGCCGCCCCGTTGCCCGTTCTCAGATTCCGAGCAGGTTCGGTTGCAACTTCGTGTACTGGTGCTCCTCAGCCCAGAGATTGAGCGGGATCGTAGCCAGTTCGTCCACTACTGGCACCGCATGGCCATTCTTGGTCAGGTCAACGGTCTTGATGTAGCGGCGGCAGGTGTCGCAGGCCTCGACGCGAACGTGGGGAAATTGGCTGGCGGTGTAGACGGCGAGTTTTTTGACGGTTTCCTCACCGCATGCGGGGCAGAGAATCCGCCCGAATGGCCATTCAGTCGAGCACAGCGAACAAATCAGGGATCGCTTGCCACCGTCGCCTTCTGGCCGAAGAACTCCAACCACTGGCTTCGCCGAGCAAAACGGACAAACCGCCAGCGCGCCGCTGCCAGGCGCTCGCTCACCGTGGTCCGCAAGACACTCGGCGTAAGGCTGCAAGAAGATCCATGCCAGCACAGATTCCGGGCCCGTCGGAGTGAAATCCGTAGCGTTCTGCCAACAGGAAGTAAGTGCCTCTCGCTGGCGACTTTCCCCGCCGGTCCTCAAACGCCGAGCGGCTTCCACAAACGGAGGGGTAGCGAATGTTTCGGTCTCCGAGAGGAATTCCGGGAACTTCGGCAGTAGCAGAGGGAGATTCAGCTCTTGGTGGCGCAAACTCAAAATCCGGGTAACCGCTCCGCGATCGTAAGCCTCTTCGAAGTGAGAGTAAAGCCACTTCTGCAGACCGGCGATGCGCTTGTAGAACTGCAGCACTTCGGCCGCGAAAGGATGAGCGGCAGCCAGGTCATCCGCCCGCCGGATGCGCTGTTCCCACTTGGATCGGATCATTCCGCGGCGCGGCTCGCTTTTCTGACCTGCTCGTACCAAAGCCGGTGATGAGTCTTAGCCCAAGCGGGAGACACTTCGCCACGGATGATCGACGTGAACCCGCCGCGCACCATAGCCGTCCCCATATACACGTGAATAATGAAGCCGCCGATGGTAGCCAGCGCCGCAATCACATGGACCGCAACTGACAAATAGCGTAGCCAGCGCAGGCTCCATGGGATGGATTCAACCCACCACAGCCCGCAACCGGAAACCAGCAGCAGGATCGCGCCATAGAACATCAGCCAGAAAAATAGTTTCTGGCCCCAGTTGAAGCGCCAGATGGGAGGAAGATCTTCGTCCTCGTTGCGGATGTAATGCTCGATTGCTGCATGCCAGGCGCGGTCTTCTTTGGTGATGACCATGTCGCCGCGCCAGAGCTTGTACATCCAGGAAACCGACGCGGCAAAGGCTAAGCCCAGCCAGGGATGCCAGAAGCGCGCTGCCGGTCCGCCGCCAACCAGGACCGCCAACCAAAACATATAGGGCGACCAGAACGCCAGGCCGGTCACCAGGCAGTAGATATAGGTCAGGCCGCCGATCCAGTGGTTGACCCGCTCGCCCAACGTGTAGCGCAGAATGCGCTCACTGCTATCGCCGCCGTGTGCCGAGGAGATCACTTGCGAGACGCTCATCGTTGTCCTCCTCTTTTGTCCTTCCAGCCATTCACATGCTTGGGCCCGAAACGCAGGTAATGCAGGGTCACGCCGATGATGCCGCCCAGCATGGCAAGATTACCGATCCACTTTGCCGGACCTTTCCAGAGTTGCACGATCCACGGAATCTGCGGGTCTTTGGGCAAACCGCCGTACAGCTCGGGATTGCTGGCGTCATGCAGCACGTAAATTACCCCAGTTCCTCCGACGCCCGGCGGATCATACACGCCCGCTTTTTCGAGTCCGAAGTTTTCGCGGAGCTGCTGCGCCCGCTTCTCCGCCAGAAACTTCATGTCGTCCTTGGTGCCGAAGTGCAGACAACCGGTAGGGCATGATTTGATGCACACCGGTTCCAGTCCCTGCGAGACCCGGTCGGAACAAAGCGTGCACTTGAACATCTTCTTGGTAGTCGAATTGAACTTGGGGATGTTGAACGGGCAGCCGCTGACGCAGTAGCCACAGCCGGTGCAGTTCTGCTGCTGGAAATCGACAATCCCATTCGCATATTGCACGATGGCGCCATCGGCCGGGCAAGCCGCCAGACATCCCGGCTCCGCACAATGCATGCACTGGTCTTTGCACATCAGCAGCATGAGCGCGCCGTCTTCCCGCTCGTGCTCGTTGAACTTGATCAGGTTCCAGTAGTTCCACGCCGTTTCCGGCATGGTCTGGTAGCTGTTGTTGAACGTGGTCTCGCTGAAGGTGTAGCCGTTCCACTCCAGGCATGCCACTTCGCACGCCTTGCAGCCGATGCAGGTGGTAGTGTCGACCAGCTTGCATACCTGTTCGGAGCGCTCCACACTGGCTCCCGGCGCTGGCCCCGCATGGCCGGAGATCTTTCGAATTTGCAACGTTGCCTGGCTCATGCTTTCTCCACCTTCACCAGAAAGCCCTTGAATTCTGGCGTGTGCGCGTTGGGATCGGTCACGGTTGGCGACAGACGGTTGGCAAGCGTCCTCGCGTTGCGATCGGCATCCTCCTGAATGCCGCGATAGCCCTGATGGATGGGCAATCCGATCTGATAGACCTTCTTGCCGTCAATGGTCATGGGCTTAATGCGCTTGGTGACGAACGCCTTCGCGACGTAGTAACTGCGCGCGCTGGTCACTTTCACTTTGTCGCCGCCCTTGATTCCCAACTCCTGCGCCAGCTCGACCGGCATTTCCACGAACGGTTCTGGGATGAGTTGCACATTCACCGGATTGTTCTTGGTCCAATAGTGGTAGTGCTCGGTGAGCCGATAAGTGGTGCAAATAACGTTGAATCCATCCCCGGGACTGCTGTACTTGTCCGCCGCGGTGGAGAATTTCTTGACGACCGGACTGGTCGATTGCTTGGGATGCAGCGGGTTCTCGACCGGGCTCTCAATCGGTTCGTAATGCTCGGGGAACGGGCCATCGGCAAACGCGGCCAGGGGCGCGAAGATTCGCCCAATGCCCTCGGGATTCATGATGAACGGTCCCATGTGGTCCTGCGGCGCAGAATCGGCTTTGAAGTCGGGAACGTCGTTGCCCACCCAAAGTTGCGCCGACTCGTTCCACCACACCTGCCTGCGTTCCGCGTCCCAGGGTTTTCCAGACGGATCGCACGACGCCCGGTTATAAAGAACCCGCCGGTTCGCCGGCCACGACCAAGCCCAATTCTGGTACACGCCCATGCCGGAGGGATCTTCCGTGCCGCGGCGCATCAACAGGGGTCCAGCCTCGGTCCAGCAGCCGCAGTAGATCCAGTTGCCGCACGACGTGGTGCCGTCGTCCTTCAACCAGGCAAAGCCGGGCAGTTGCTGACCTTTCTTGATGACTTGCTGCGTCTTCGGATCAGTCATGTCCGCCAGCGCCTTGCCATTGAATTCTTTGGCCAACTCCGAAAGCGCCGGATGGCGCGGATCAGTGTACGGCCAAGTCAGATGCAGAATCGGATCGGGGAACTTGCCGCCTTCCGCCTGGTAGAGCCCGCGTACCTTGAGAAAGATCTGCGCCACGATGTCCTGATCCAAACGCGCGTCGCCGGGCGTGGGCAGCGCCGTATTTTTCCATTGCAGCCAGCGCGCCGAGTTGGTCATGGATCCGTCTTTCTCGGCAAAACCCGCGCAGGGCAGGCGATAGACCGTGGTGTTGATGGTCTTCATTTCCTCGGCCGAAATTCCCGGCGCTTTCCAGAACTCGCTGGTCTCATCGGGATAGATCTCGCCCACCACAAGGAAGTCCGCCTTCTTCAGGGCTTCAATATTTTTCTGCGAGTTCGGTCCAATGGCCACGCCATTCATGCCGAAGGCAAATACACCTTTGACCGAGCCGCGGTACATGTTGTCCCAAATCTGGGTCCACGAGTAGTTGCGATCGATCTTCGGCAGGTAGTGGAATGCCCAGTCGTTGTCCTTGGTCGCCGCGTCGCCGAATAGGGCTTTCAAATGCGAAACCACGAACTTCGGCATGTTGCCCCAATAGTTGAAAGAATCCCACGGCGCTGGTTTTGAAGCCTTCGGCGTTACGCGATCCAGGTAGGTCTTAAGATCGACATCGGTTGGAACCGGAACTTTCAGATAGCCCGGCCAGATGTCAAACACGCCGCCCATGTCGGTAGCGCCCTGAATGTTGGCGTGCCCGCGCAGAGCGTTGATGCCGCCGCCCGCGCGACCGACGTTGCCCAGCAGCAATTGCAGCATCGCCGCGGTGCGGATAGTCTGCGTGCCGTAAGAGTGCTGCGTCCATCCCACCGCATACAAAATCGTGGCGACTTTTTTCATGTCGCCGTTTTTGCGAATCGACGTGAACAGATCGGCAGCTTTCAGAAACTGGTCTTTGGGGATGCCGGTGATGCGCTCGACCATTTCCGGCGTGTAGCGCGAATACTGCTGCCTCAACAACTGAAAGACGCAGCGCGGATGCTGCAACGTCAAGTCATACGCCACTTTCGGAGGAAGCATCGGCGGCTTGGGAGGCTCGCCGGGCTTAGGCAAAGGCACGGGTGGCGCGGGAATCGCAGCGCCCTGATCGTTCCCGTCTTCGTAATTCCAGGTCGCTTTGTCGTACGTCTTCTTTTCTGGATCAAACCCCGAGTAGAGGCCATCTTCCGGCAGCTTGAATCCTTCCTTCACGATGAAGGCGGCGTTGGTGTAGTTCGCAAGGTAATCGCGCGCGATGCGGTTATTTTCGATTGCGTAGCGGATGACCCCGCCTAGAAATGCAATGTCGGAGCCAACGCGAATCTGGGCGAACAAATCAGCCGTGGCCGCGGTGCGCGTGAAGCGCGGGTCCACCACAATCATCTTGGCGTTGCGGTTGCGTTTTGCCTCGATCGCCCACTTGAATCCGCAAGGATGGTTTTCGGCAGGGTTGCCACCCATGATCAACATCATGTCGGTGTTCTTGATGTCGACCCAGCCATTGGTCATGGCCCCGCGTCCGAATGTTGGTCCCAAACTTGAGACCGTGGGGCCGTGTCAAACCCGCGCCTGGTTTTCCAGGTAGCAGACCCCCAGGCTGCGCATGGCCTTGACGACCAGGTAATTGAACTCGTTGGTGTCGGTGCAGCCGCCCATCCAGGCAAGGCTCTCGCAGCGGTTGACGGTGTGGCCTTGGGCGTCCTTCTCCGCGAACGTGGCGTCGCGCGTCTTCTTTGTCCAGCGCGCGATCTCATCGATGGCAGAATCCCAGGAAATGTCTTCCCAGTGGTCCGATCTCGGACGGCGCACCTGCGGCTTCAGCAGCCGCCGCGGATTCAGGATGTCCTGCTCCAGCGAAGCGCCCTTCGGGCACAGCGTGCCGCGATTGATGGGATGATCAGGATCGCCCTCGACGTGGATTACTTGGGGGGTGACGTTCTTGGCCTTGTCGCCAATCGTGTAGATGAGCACGCCGCAACTCACCGAGCAATAGGGGCAAGTTGATCGCGTCTCCGTAGCCCGCGCCATCTTGAGTTCGCGCACTTGTGCATAAACGGGTTCCGGATCGAAGCCCAACAACGAGAGCGCTGTGCCACCCAGCGCGGTGGTCTTCAGAAAATCTCTGCGGCTGCTGTTCATGACTAGATTCCCCTTTTAGCGAACAGACCTCCACAATCGTTGGCGAGGATTTTACCTCAAATGAGGTGCCCTCGTTCAAAAAAAAGTTAATCAGGCTAGGCATTCGCGCAAGAGCGCAATCGACCCCAAAACTGAGCCCCAGGCAAGCAACCGGTCACAGGCCGGTTCGCAGCTTCCCGGGCCAAGGAACATCTTTAATTCCACTCTCCTTGGATGACAAAGGCTGCCCAGTAATAGGGCGAGCTCCAAGACTTCTGCTGCGCGACCTCTAGTTGTGCGGCCCTGAGCGCAGCCGCTGGGCGCAACTTCCCGGTCAGCATCTTGGAGTAGAAACGAGCCATCAAGTCGGCTGTAGCCTTGTCGCTCACGCTCCAAAGACTGACCACAACCCGAGCCGCCCCAGCGTACATGAATCCCCGAGTCAGACCCACCAGTCCCTCGCCTTTGATTTCTTTGCCGAGTCCAGTCTGGCAGGCACTCAGAACCACCACATCGGCGGAAAGCTGAAGGTTGTAAATGTCGTGCACGCGCAGGAATCCGTCCTCAGGATGGCCCTGCTCGTTAACCATGGACAACACGATCGCAGAAAGCTCGGGCTGCTGGCTATCAAGATAGCCGTGCGTCGCAAAGTGTACGTACCTGTAATGGCTCAATTGGTTGCTGAGGACAGTCTGACGGCTCGCATCAAAGTCCAGCGCTTCCAGGTTGGCAGTTCCGGGAGAGGCTGCGAGAATCCGCTCTGCCTCCTGCCGGGTGAAGGGAAGACGCGGAATGAACGAAATCGCCGAGGTCTTCACGTTCGCATCGGCAGGCATGTGCACCAGAAGACGGGTGGTTGGCGCTTCAGCGTCCGCGTTGGCCACTGGCGCAGCGCCCTCGCGATTCTTGACTCGCGGATCGGACAAGCTGAAGACCGGATCTGCCAGCACAGCGATTTGATCCACAGGTTGTTCCCGGTTTGCGAGCGCTGCCCGCTGCACGGCAAGCACGGAAACGGAAGGCAAGGTCACGATTTCGTGCTGAGCGAGCAAAAGCCGCGGAAGGCTTTCCTCTGGCGAGGGCAGCATGGCGAAAGGAATGTATTGCAAGGCGCCGTCGGCCACGATCAACAGGCGTTTTCCGCGAATGTCCTGCTTCACCGGGCCCAGAACCATGTCGCTGAGTTGCTGCGCGTACTGCTTGGTTTTGGCGTCGCGCTGATTTGCGGAGGCATCATTGCTCACCCCCCGGCTGGCCACGAGTTCATAAACGTCGCGGGCTGCGTCTTCGATGGTCTCCCGTTTGGGAAGCTGGTAACTGTGGACGCTGGAATGACCCACCGCCCATACATAGCTGGCCTCGTCGCCAAGCAAGTATTCCAGCAGCAAGGTGTCTGCATCCAGAATCTGCTGCTGAATCTGTTGCACGGTCGCCGGCCGTGGCTGGCTGATGGCTGCGAACTGCGGGCTGCTCTTGCGAATTGCCGCGCGGACTTCCTGGTACTGGCGCTCCAGGTCTCTGATTTCCGCCTTCAACTGCTCCAGTTCCGGGGATGTGTCCTGGCGTCCCAAAGACTGCGTAAGGCGCGCAGCTTTGGCATCGAGAAGTTGCCCTAGTTCCTGTTCCCGGCTTACTAGCGCCACATCGACACCTTGATGGATCGCAGCGTGGGATTCGCTAAGCAACTCCAGCAGGCTGCGCGCTCGCGCTCTTTCACTCACTTCCAGCGCCTCCTGGGCGTAACCTCGGGCAGGATCCTGCCGGTCAAGCTGCATCAGCAAATCGACATAGAAAAGATAGGAATCATGGCTTAGCGCGAAATATGAAGCCCGCAAATCCTCACTGACAACCTGACTACGCTGATCTTCGATGAGGGAAAGTTCTTCTTCGAGGTGAGCCCGCGCTTCGTTCAGTTGGCCCTGGTCGTGTTCGGCGTGAGCCAGCAAATCCAGAGCTTCCGCGATGCCGCGCTGGTCTCCGATCTTTCGATAAATATCAAGTGCCTGCTGTCCCTCGCGGATGGCTGCCTCGGGACGCTGCAGCAAGTATTCCACGTGCCCGTGGTTGGCCAGACTCAGCGCTTGGCCGCGCAGGTCGCTGGTGGTGCGGTGAAGCTCGAGCGCGCGTTGGTGAAGCTCCAAGGCCCTCGGAAGGTCGCCCCATTCACCATAAGCGGCGCCAGCATAATCCAAGGTTTCGGCCTCGGCACGTGGATCGCCCACTGCTTTGCGCAGCGCGAGGGCCTCGCTATAAGAACGAACCGCCTCGTCACGTTTGCCTTGCATGCGGTAAACGTTGCCCAGGCTGGTCAGCGAGTACGCTTGTCCGTCTTTGTCGCCCAGTTCCCGCCGGATGGACAGCGCCTGCTGCACGTAGCGGAGCGCGCTGTCAAAATCACCCAGAAGGTAGTAGATGTTACCGATATTGCTGAACGCGGTCCCTTCGGCGTCCCGATCGCCGCCGGACTGGAACAGTGGGAGTGCCTCCTGGTAATACTTCAGCGAGTTTTGCCAATCCCCGAGATCGTGGAAGATCTTGCCGATATCGTTCAAAGTCCAAGCTTCCACACGTCGAAAGTGTTCGCGCTCAGCAATGGCTAAAGCTTCTTGACAATCGGACATCGCTGCTGACAGATTGCCGAGGACATCGTCGCCGCCGGCAAGAAGAGTCAGAGTGTTGGCCTCCATGTTGGCATCGTGAAGCTCCCGGAAGAGCTGCAAGGCCTGCGGCAAATAGCTCGAAGCCTTGCGAACTTCGCCGGCGTTGACATAGGTGTAGGCAATCGAGTACAGGGCAAGAGCCTGGCGGTCGCGCTCTCCGTCAGCCTGGAAAAACGGTAGCGCCGACTGAAAATCGGCAATCGCGTTGGCCCGGGACTCGGCGGTATTCGGGCCGAGCAGCGCCATACCTTTTGAGAAGGATTGCTCAGCGGCGGCGTGATTCACATCGACGGGCGTGGCTGCGCGCAGGGCGACAATCTTCACTTCGTATTGCCCGGGAGCGGCCTTGGGATTTGAACAAGCCACTTGCAAACGATAATCGCCAGACTCAGCCATCACCGCGGCAATCACTTCCGGGCCAAAGTCGCCGTTCAGACTGTCCATCCCGGTGACTTCGTTTCCTTTGGGGTCGAGCAAATGAACCTCAACATCGATTCCATGTTGCTCGATGCGGGCGTTCAGGAATTGACCTTCATGAAGAGCAAACGCGAATTCGTGCGTCTCCCCACCCTTCATTTCCCTGGTCAGACTGAGACCTTCGCTCAAAACCAGCGGAGTTACGGCTGGAGCTTCAGGCTTCTGAGGAGCGCTTCCCGATGAACTGGATTGAGCTGGGAGACTAGGGGACGGTCGGGCGACGGCCGGAAGCACGGCCCACGCACCCAGAAAAGCCAGGGCGACTGCAAGCATCCGGAGCGGAACGCGTGGCTTCATCTTGACAACACGTATACCACAGGTTCGCAAACGTAAGCCGAGGGGCACGGAACTCCCCTGTCCCAACCCTGCCGGGCCATTCTTTACGGGTTTGACCCGGCCGTCACGCTCCAGGAGCTGGCAGCTTCATCCTAGGTCTTGGCTTTCCAGACCCCCTGAAGTCCCATCGGGTCGGCGCCGTCGTCGCCGGTTCCAACCCACTCACCTCCAGAAGCCCCGGAACTCGGAGTCCAGTTGCTCGAGCTGTACGAGTAGGTGTTGCCGGTCGCATTGTCCACGAAGCTGAACGAAATCAGGTTGCTGCTAAAGTTTGGCGTCACCGCGTAAGTGGTGTTCGGATCGGAATCGAGTATGTACGCCACCTGATTGGAATTGCCTGAAGCGGGGACAATGAGCGTTCCATTCAACGCGCTGACCCCAGTTACGGTGCTTTCATAGGTTCCATAAAACCGGTTGGCGATTGCCGTGACCCTTCCCTTCGGCTTGCTGGCCTTCTTGGCCATGACGCGCTTCTTTGGTTTGCTGGCCTTCTTCGCTTTTGGCTGGATGCTCTTTTTCGTTTTCGGCTCGGTGCTCTTTTTCACCTTTGATCTGCCGCCCTTTTTCGCCATGACATTCCTCCCGTCTGGTTCGAAGTTGAACAAAGACCTTATCAATCCCGCAAAAACACGTTCCTCCGCGAGAAACTCACTTGGAAACGGAGCTGCTGCTGGCTTGCCGTGTCTTGCCCTTCGTGCCATTTTCCCGGTAGCGCAGCCCTACTGTAACCAGGACCGGTTCTTCGGCGCGGGTTGCTACGCGGTAGATGGTTTGCGGGCCCGGATCCTCTTGGGTCAAAAGTCTGGTCCCATCGGCTCCTGCCTGCTGCTCGGCTTTGGTCCAGGGTTTACCCACACCGCCAACCAGTTCCAATTGTTCTGCCGGCTTGCCCCATTGCTTCTGCCACGTGGCAACCTGCTCTTCGGTCAGCGCCAGCGGTTTCGGGCCAATGGTCAACCCCTCAATCGGTTTCTCTGTCACCAACAAAGTGAGCAACTCCCCGCTCTCCCCGGCCTTGGTTGGCCGCAAAGTGAAGAAGTCGGGCTGGTCGTCCTGGCTGGGTAGCTCAATCAACCTTCCGGCCGTTACCGCATTGTCACCATTGCGAACCCGGGTTGTGGGAAAAATCAGGTAAGGTTCGCCCACTTGCTTGTTGGCATACTGCTCGCGATCGATGACATACAGGTAGCCGGTTTGCGGCGATTCAATACTCACCCGAACCCGGTCTCCCTCGGTCAGCGTGGCGTTCGCAGACACCCGTTCGGGGGTCCACTCCATCGACTCGCTGCCCTCCTGCACCAGCAGCCGGGCGCCGGTGTCGGTCTTCAGCGCGGGGCGCAAACGCCAGACGGTAACGCCCAGTTGACGAAGCTCCGAACCGGGTTCGGAGGCGGACAACTTGCTGCCGGAACTGATCAGCTTGTACTTGGGGCTGGCAGCGGAACTAGCGACAGGTTTCCCATGCCGGGCTTGAATGAACTCTTGTGGAACAATTCGCCGGGTGGTGTCGTTTTGCGCTAACAGCCCGGCGGAAATCAAGCATACGGCCACAACCGACCACGCATGATTCCAGAAGAGACCCTGGAAACGCGCAGCATTCCTGTTCGCCTGATCCGAAACAGCGTCAGCAGTTCCTGATTTCTGGACAGAGTCGAACGTCATGTTCCCCCTCCGGCAGCTTGTATGTGTCGTTCTTTCGCAAAGGCACCCAGTGTGCCCTGCGCACACAGGCCGCTGCTACCCCATAGCAATCAGCGAGAGGTGCAATAGTAGCGAGGTACCACGTCCTTGTCAAATATTTTCGAGAAATGGAATTAGCGGGTACTGCCCCAGCTTACGCTATCAACGGTGTTCAAGTTCAATAGCATTGGCAAGCGTATCCGCCGAAGTGCGAAGCGTGGTTTGGTAGCGCAGGGCGTCGGTGGTGATGGCTGGCGCCGGAGCTGAATAACGGAGCAGGATATCCCGAATCCGGGTGCTTCGCTGGGCGTCGGCGATTACGCCTTGGTTCTCATTGTTGGCCGTCCGGGCTGCAAGTTCCAGTTCGTCCACTGGCTGAGGTGACCACACAATCCAGAATTTTTCCGTCCCTTCATGCTGGTCAAATACGTACCAGCCGGTCTCCACCCTTTCGTTGGCGGCGAGTTGTGCCAGTCCACCATGGGCGGACGCCAAGGGGAACAGCATCGTGAGAACCACCGTGCCGCCCGGTCCGGGACCCTCGTTCAGCAGGTAGAGAGATCCCGGTTGGGGCGCAGAGAAGTTAAAGCGGAACCTCCAGCCATTTTCGAAAATCTCCCGGCCCGTGGAAAGAAATGGATCACCGTACGTCTTTCCGTCACGCATCTTCTGCACCAGCAGCGAGTAGCTCAACGACCGCTGAGGCGGCGGCGTGGCAACTGCGGGTCGATGCAAAGCTTTCCACGTTCCCCACCCCAACGCTATCAATGCCAACACGGCAACTGCGCTGAACACCGCTCGTGTGTAGCGTGCGGCTTTCGCTTCCGGCTTCCGCGCCGGCGTTCTGGCAATTACCGACCGGGTGCGGGTCATGCGCGTGATCGTTCCTAGTTCTAATTCCTGGCTCAGCTGTTTCAGGTCCAGCCACATGTCTTTAATGGACTGGTATCGTTGTTCCCGGTCTTTGGCCAAGGCCCGGCTCAGAATGCGTTCCAGTTCTTCCGGCGCCTCCACCCCAAACTCCGCCAGGGGAACCGGTTCGCGATCGACGATGGAAACGATGGTGTCAGTCGCGGTGGCTGCGACGAAAGGAGAACGTCCACATACCAGCTCGTAGATCACCACGCCGAGACTCCAGATGTCGCTGCGAGCATCCACATCCTTGCCGCGCACCTGCTCCGGAGACATATACATCCACGTGCCCATGACGCGCCCGGGCTCGCTCAGCGCGGTCGGCAGGTTCTCGTCCAGCAGTCCAAACTCGGTCAACTTGGCCAAGCCAAAATCCAGAATCTTGACCAGGCCATCGGGCCGCACCATGATGTTGTCGGGCTTGATGTCGCGATGCACGATGCCCGCGGCGTGGGCCGCCGCCAGAGCGTTGGCGGATTGCACGGCGATATCCAGTATCTTGCGCAGCGGCAAGCGGGCGCCGACCCGGTGGCGCAAGGTATCTCCCTCCACCAACTCGGTGGCAATGTAATGAGTGCTTTCCACTTCGCCGACTTCGTAGATGGTAAGAATGTTGGGATGATTCAGCGCCGAAACCGCATGAGCCTCCTGCTCGAACCTGCGCACTCGTTCGGGCCGCTGCGTGGATTCGGGCGGAAGGATCTTCAGCGCCACTTTGCGGTGCAGGCGTGAATCCTCGGCGGAGTAAACCACGCCCATCCCGCCCTTGCCGATCAGGCTGAGGATGCGATAAACACCGAACTGACTACCTGGGACCAGGTCCATGGTCAGTCTTACCCGGAGAGTATACCGCTGCTCGGAGATAACCGGAACCTGAGACTTCGGCCTACCTCCGAACTGGGCCGTGGAGTTGTGCAACAAGCGTTGAGGTGAAAGAGAATCTGAGCGGCGAAAGGCGCTGCGCCCAACCGCAAATTACTTCGTTCGATGAATGCGGTCGTAGGTCACGGCGAACGAGGAGGCACTAATGTTGATCACCGAAGTGAGCCGCTCAAGCTTGTGGTGCCCCGTCTTGTGAAAAAAATAGCTGATCCCAACCACGCCGGCTGTCTCACCGGCAAAGTTAGCAGCGAGCCCTGCCGTGCTGCGGCCGAACAGGCGCGTCACGGGATCCAGTTCTCTTCCACCGTTTTGCAGGTTGGCGTGTGTGGCCGCGAAGTCGGCGGCGCTCAAGCCGGCAACGACTCCAAACAGGCTGAGATTTCCCCTGTCCCAAAAGCTGTGCTGGCGGGGCGCTTCCGGCAGGGTAACGATCATGGCCGGAGGGTCGGCGGTCGCATCGGAGTATAGCGGGCCCGAGTTTGCCGAAGGTCGTTGCTGACCGATGGCAACGCAGCACGAGGCCAAGGCAAGGATCAAAACCCCGGCCGTTCGCCGGACTAACGCATAGAACCTGGTTGAGCGCATAGCTTGTCGGGTTACGGAGCCGTGACGCCCCGCATCGTGTTGAAACAGTCGCAATCTCCGGTCCAACTGGGATCAAGACAGACGCGCAATTGTTGACTTAAATACAACAACTTGCGCCATATCTGTTCAAGTAGTCTGTAAGGGAATATGCAGCCCTTTGCAGCGAGTGGGTAAAGGCATGGCGAGGCCTGTGGATTGTGCTGCAAGTGAGAATCGCCTGCCCAAAATGGGAAAAGGGCAGACCGCCTGGGTTCGAAGCCAGGAATCCAGCCTTCAGGCTTCCATGGTCTTCAGAGTTGGGCTAATGATCAGCTTGGATTCAGTGGCTTTCTGCACGTCCTCGACGGTGAGGCCAGTCGCTATTTCCTCCAGAACGATCCCCTTGGGGGTTACCCGCATGTAGGCCATCTCAGTGACGATGGTGTCGACGACCTTGGCGCCGGTCAGTGGCAGGGTGCACTTCTTTAGGATTTTCGGCGTCCCATCTTTCGTGGCGTGTTCCATGGCGATGATGACTCGCCGCGCTCCGGCGACCAGGTCCATGGCGCCGCCCATCCCTTTCACCGTTTTTCCGGGAATCATCCAGTTGGCCAGGTTGCCTTGCTCGTCCACTTCCATAGCGCCCAGCACGCTGAGGTCAACATGCCCGCCACGGATCATGGCGAAGGAGTCGGCGCTGGAGAAGTACGCCGTGCCCGGAATCTCGGTTACCGTTTCTTTGCCCGCGTTGATGAGGTCGGCGTCTTCTTGACCCTCTGCGGGCCAAGGCCCAATGCCAAGCATGCCGTTTTCGCTTTGCAGCACAACGTCCATTCCGGCGGGCACGTAGTTCGCCACCAGCGTCGGCATGCCGATGCCGAGATTCACATAAAAGCCGTCGCGCAGCTCACGCGCGATGCGCTTCACGATGCGTTCGCGTTTCTCGAGATCTTGTCCAGGTTTGGGTGGGGTCATCGTCGTTGGTCCTTGGTCCCTTCGCCATTCGGCTCAGGGCAGGCTGTCGGTCGTCCGTCGTTGGTCGTTGGCTGGCCATCGCCCATAACAGTTCGGGACCAACGACCAACGACTAAGATGCCTTCCTGACAGTTCTCCGCTCAATCCTCTTCTCGTATCGTTCGCCCTGAAAAATTCGCTTCACGTACACACTTGGGGTGTGGACCATGTCGGGATCGAGCTGTCCGACCTCGACCAGTTCCTCGACTTCCGCGATCGTGATCTTCGCTGCCGTGGCCATCATGGGGTTGAAATTGCGCGCAGTTTTGCGGTAGACGAGGTTGCCCCACTTGTCGCCTTTCCAGGCTTTGACGAAGGCGAAGTCGGCGTGCAGCGCGGGCTCCAGGATATATTGGCGTCCGTCAATCTCGCGCACTTCTTTGCCCTCGCCGACCACGGTCCCGACGCCGGTGGGCGTGAAAAATGCCGGGATGCCCGCGCCCGCCGCCCGAATGCGCTCGGAAAACGTCCCCTGCGGCACCAACTGCAAATCCACCTGTCCCTTCAGCACCATCTCTTCCAGGAGCTTGTTTTCGCCGACGTAGGTGCCAATGTGGAGGCGGATCTGGCCATTCGACAGCAACATGCCTACGCCCGCTCCGTCCACGCCGGCATTGTTGCTGATGGTGGTGAGGTTTCTTACGCCTTTTTTCACCAGTGCGCGGATCAGATTCTCAGGGTTGCCGCACAGGCCGAAGCCGCCCAGCATAATGGATGCGCCGTCGCACACATCACGAATTGCTTCGTCGGCGTTGGAGACCACTTTATTCATGGGCGAAATTCTATCAGGATTCGAGGAACAGAATCGGCATCCCAGCTCTGATTTTGAAGTTCAGCAGCGTGGGCGGTGTGCGATCTTGATGACGCTGACGTGTCAGAGGTCGCGATACCAGCTAAACTCCACCATCCCTAACCCGAAGCGGGCTGTGCGCTAAATGAGTTGCAGCGGGAAGGCCGCCGGAAGAGAGCATCTCCGGGCGGCCTTCCAGACAATCCGGCTTCGGGCTCCTACTGCACGGTCACATCCACGGAAGCTGACGGAATGCCATTGGCCACGACTTCCAGTGTGCTGGCTCCGGTTTCCATGCCGGAAGGCACATCGAAGTTGGTTGAAACCGTTGCGCTGCCGGTGGCAATGCCCATGGTGCTGGGATCGTGCGTGCGGGCATAGAACACGTGCTTGGTGCTGTTGTTGGTAATACGCACCAGCCCGTAGTTGGTTGCCATTTGAGCGTCATCACCGTAAAACGCACCTTGCGAAAGGCCGTTGAACTGGGTGCCGGAAATCTTGTACGTGTCACCGCGGGTCACTGTGGTCGGCGCAGTGGTGATGGTCGGCTGCCACGCGCTCTTATAGGTTCCCTTGGGGGTGAACACTTCCACATCGTCTGAGAAATCCATGAACAGGAGTTGGCCGGTGGGGAGCTCAAGGAGACTTCCCACATATGAGGGATCATTCGGGGCATTGGGAGGTCCGCTGATCTGGGTAAGTTTGGTGCCGTTCCACTCGTAGAAGGTTGACGGCGCCTTATACACCCCGGGACTGGTCATGACAATCGCTTTCCCGTTAATCTCCAATGCAGCCGGAGCGTCCTCAGCATCGTTGCCGTTGGGGAAGTCCGGACCCTTGGTCCACGTCCCTGTTCCGTTGATTGACTTGGGCGGGTGATAGGTGCAGGTGTGACCGGTGAGCGTCTTCTGATCCTGGGCGCCGGTCGCGAACACTGTTCCGTTGGGAAGCACGACCATTGGCCCAATCTCCTCGCTGTTCTGGTCCTCGAGTTGGCACGCTGTGCCGGCGCTCTGCCATACTTGAGTCTTCGGATTGTACCTCTCGGCGTTAGGAGAATTGAGAGCATCGGTGGTAAGCACCGTGCCGTCTTTCAGCAAGGCCCATCCCTCTTCGTCATAGCCGTCCTTCTTACCGCTGCCATGCAGGGTGTAGGTCAGTTTCTTAGGATTCAAATAGGCCACCGGGTACGGAGAGCCCTCGCAGCAGTTGGCCAGCATGAAGGTCCCGTTGCTCAGAACAACGCTCTGGGAGTCGCCAATCGTACTCCAGCCGCTGGGCGGGTTTACACTAGTCCACTTGTCCTTGACCGGGTCGTAGATGGCGCCCCGGGTGGTCCAGGAACCGTTGTTGCAGTCAACGTTGTATTCTCCGCCTTCAACAATGACCCTGCCATCGGGCAGCACGGCCGATGCGTAATAGAGCGGGGCATATCCGGACGGCAGCGAAGCCATTTGCGTCCATGTGCCGTTGATGTAACTTCCGGTATTGTCTGGTGTCAGCTTCCACCAATCGCTGCCACAGGCGTCATGCACCATTACGGTGCCGTCGGTCAGCAACAGCCCTGGGCCGGCGCCATTGGCAATAAAAGTCGGTTGGTTATTCAGCGGAGTCCATGTTTGGGCCTGGGTGCTTACCCAAGCCAGAACACACACACATCCCATTCCGAACATTCGCAACAGCTTCATGTTTACCTTTATCCTCTTCCCCACAGATTTTTACTGAAACGCCCGAGAGGGCGGTTTTGGCTTCTGAATTGTACCGGTGTGCACGCTTCTTGTATATAGGGATCATCTTCTCCAACCGCTTGGCGCTCGACGGGCAACTGTTTTATGCTGGTGCCGCTCGGAGGAAACACTTGATCTCGCGTCGTGGCTTCATTGTCTTCGTTCTGCTCGGGTGCATTTCCGCCATTTCTGGATCAGCGCAGCAATTCGATACCAAGCTGTTCCAGGAGATGCGCTGGCGCTCCATCGGTCCGTTTCGTGGCGGGCGGACGGTTGCCATCAGCGGTATTGCTTCGCAGCCCAACGTCTTTTACATGGCTCCGAACAACGGTGGCGTTTGGAAGAGTACCGATTACGGCCAGACCTGGAATCCCATATTCGATGACCAGCCAACCGGATCTGTGGGTGCGTTGGCCATTGCGCCGTCCAACCCGGAAGTGATTTACGTGGGCAGCGGCGAAGGATTGCGGCGCCCCGACCTTTCCACCGGCGACGGCATTTACAAGTCCACCGATGCCGGCCGCAGTTGGCAACATCTGGGATTGCGCGACGGCCAGCAGATTGGCGCGATTCTCGTTGACCCCCAGGACCCGAACCGCGTCTTCGTGGCCGTCCTTGGGCATCCCTACGGACCTAATCCGGAGCGCGGCGTGGTTCGCTCTCTCGACGGAGGCGTCACTTGGCAAAAAGTCCTCTACAAAGACGAGAACACCGGGGCGATTGATTTGGTGTTCGATCCCAGCAATTCGCAGATTGTTTATGTCGCCTTGTGGACCTCGCGCCGGCCGCCGTGGACCACCGATGACTCCTACGGTGGTCCCGGAAGCGGCTTATATAAGTCGGCCGACGGTGGAACGACCTGGCAACAGTTGACCGGTGGCTTGCCCACAGAGCATCTTGGCCGTATTGGAATTGCAATTGCACCCAGCGACCGCACCCGTATGTACGCGCTGGTGGATGCGTCTTCTCAGGGCGGACTCTATCGCTCGGACGACGCCGGCGACACCTGGACGCGCGTGAGCTCTGACGATCGCATCTGGGGCCGCGGCGAGGATTTTGCCTGCGTGCGCGTTGATCCCAAAAACAAAGACACGATTTACGTCGCCAATGTTTCCACCTACCGTTCCACTGATGCCGGTCACTCTTTCACCGCCATCAAAGGCGCGCCCGGCGGGGACGATTACCACACCATCTGGATCAACCCGGAAAATCCGCAGATCATCGCGCTTGCGGTTGACCAGGGAGCCACCATCAGCGTGAATGGCGGCGAAACCTGGAGTTCCTGGTACAACCAGCCCACGGCGCAGTTCTACCACGTGATTACCGACAACCAGTTCCCCTACTGGGTGTACGGCGGGCAGCAGGAGAGCGGCAGCGCGGGCACGGCGAGCCGCAGCGATTTCGGCGAAATTACTTTCCGCGACTGGTTTCCCGTTGGCGTTGAGGAATACGGATACGTCGCCCCCGATCCGCTTGATCCCAACATCATCTACGGAGGCAAAGTCACCCGCTTCAATCGCGTCACCGGACAGACGCAGGATGTTTCTCCGTTTGTCTTGCGCACCGGGCAATACCGCTTCGATCGCACCGCGCCGCTGATTTTTTCTGCCGCCGATCCGCACTTACTGTATCTCGGGTCGAATGTTTTGTTCAAAACCAACGACGGCGGAAATAGTTGGCAGATCGCCAGCCCCGACCTTACCCGCGAGGATCCTGGCGTTCCGCCGACTTTGGGCACGTTTCTCGAGTCCGATCCGGCGAAAGGCAAGCATCGCGGAGTGATTTACTCGATCGCTCCTTCTCCGAAAGACGCGAACCTGATCTGGGTCGGGACCGACGATGGCTTGATTCAAGTGACGCACGACGCCGGCAAAACCTGGCACAATGTCACGCCGCCTGAGCTGACTCCTTGGAGCAAGCTCGCTCAGATGGATGCTTCGCACTTCGATACTGCCACGGTATATGCCGCGGTGAACCGCTTCCGCCTTGATGATCCGCATCCTTATATCTACCGCACACACGACGGCGGCAGGAGCTGGCAGAGAATCGTGCTGGGAATCCCAGAGGATGAGCCGGTCAATACGGTGCGCGAAGACCCGGAACGCAAAGGTCTGCTTTTTGCCGGGACTGAACGCACCGTCTATGTCTCGTTCGATGACGGCGACCACTGGCAATCCCTGCGGCTGAACCTGCCGCCCAGTTCGATGCGCGACCTGGCCGTGCACGGAGATGACATTGTGGTGGGCACGCACGGCCGTTCCTTCTGGATTCTCGATAACATCACGCCGTTGCGCGAACTCAGCGAAAAGATTGCGCAGGAGGACGCTCATCTGTTTGCGCCACAAATCACGTACCGGATACGCCACAACAACAACACGGACACGCCGCTGCCACCCGAATTTCCCGCCGGGCAGAACCCGCCCGACGGCGCCATGCTCGACTATTTTCTGAAGTCAGCAGCCTCCACCCCCGTACTTCTGGAAATCTCTGATGAACAAGGGAAGGTAGTTCGTCGTTTTTCCAGCTCCGACAAGCCAGACGTCGTCAACCCCGACGAATTGGACATTCCGACATACTGGATTCGTCCACCTCGCGTCGTTTCTGCCGAACCGGGCATGCATCGCTTTGTTTGGGATTTGCGTTACCCGCCGCCCGACGCGCTGGAACACGAATACCCGATGTCGGCGATTTATCACGACACGCCGCGCTATCCTCTCGGTCCGCCGGTGTTGCCGGGCCGCTATACGGTGGACCTGCAGGTGAATGGCAAGACTTATGCGCAGCCCCTGAACATCGTCATCGATCCACGAGTAAAAACCAGCTCAGACGGCCTGCGGCAGCAATTCGATCTTGAAAACCGAATCGCGCAAGCCATGCGCCGCGATTATCAGGCGGTTCAGCAGGCGCGAGGGCTGCGCGACCAACTGAAGTCTTTGCAAAAGAGCGGACCGGCCCAGTTGGTTTCTGGAATTGCTGAACTGGAAGAGAAACTGGAAGCTGTGGAAGGCACTGGGGGCGGGTATGGCGCCGCATTTCTGAGCACGCCGCAGGGGCGCGGGCTCGCGCGGCTGAACGCTGGTCTGACTGAATTGCTGGGCATCGTGGATAGCGCCGACGTGCTGCCGACCACGCAAGCGGTGAAGATGTTTGGCGAAGTTGAGGCTGCTCTCGATCAGCAACTATCTGCCCTGCGGCAAATCATGGCGAAAGACGTCCCCGCGCTGAACGCCAAGTTGAAACAAGCAGGAGCCGTGCCGCTGAAAGTGGAATGAGGGGGCGTTGCGAGAAACTCTCGCGCTGTCATGGTGAGCGGAGCGAAGCATCCCTATAGCAGCATCTGGCCTGGTACGGGGATTCCTCGCTTCGCTTCGGAATGACAACGTCGAAGACGGAGCCAGCCCCTCACGCGCTCGCCGGTTGAGTCGCTCTCACTCCTTCGGCGTCGAATACCGCAGCCAGCCCATGAACCACGGCAGCCAGCCGCACCGCCGCAAGGATGGCCTCCTCGCTCAGCCCTTTTTCGCGCACGACTTTCTCATGGGAATCCACGCACGCGGCGCAGCCGTTGATGGCCGAAACCGCGACGCACCACAGCTCGAAATCCAGTTGATCCACGCCGTGCGAGCGGATGATATTCATGCGCAGCCGTGCCGGCAAGGTGCGGTACTTTTCGTTGGAGGCAAGATGCTGGAAGCGGTAATACACGTTGTTCATACCCATGATCGCCGCCGCGCCTTTGGCGGCTTCCATTGCCTCAACGGAAAGATGGTTCGCAGCTTCCCCCAGAATGGCTTGCGTGAAGCCATAGTTGCGCGATGCAATCGCGCTGGCCACTACCGTACCCCATAGTTGTTGCTTGGTCAGTTCGGTTTGTTGCGTCAGAGTGGAAAAATTCAGTTTCAGGTCGCGGCCATACGCCGGAACCGTTTCCAGCAGATCAGCTAATAGCATTATTTCCTCGATTCCCTATTAAGGAGTGCTCGAAGCATTGCCCCGGGCCGCTTTCGCAGCCCGGAGCACTTGGTCGCTTACGCGATTTTCAGCGTAGGTTCGCCCTTATGCCAGTTGCAGGGACAAAGCTCGTCGCTCTGCAGCGCATCGAGCACGCGCAGCACTTCTTCCGGGCTGCGTCCTACCGAGCCGTCGGTGACATACACAAAGCGGATGACGCCGTCCGGGTCCACAATGAACGTGGCCCGCTGCGCCACTCCGCCCTGCGGGTCGATGATGCCCAGTTGCCCGCACAAGTCGTGCTTGACGTCAGCCAGCATGGGGAAGGGAAGATCCTTCAAATCGGGATGATGCGTGCGCCACGCGTGGTGCACCCACTCCGAGTCGGTGCTGCCCCCGAGAATCTGCGCATCGCGTTCCTGAAACTGCTTGTTCATCTTGCCGAAGCCTGCGATTTCGGTGGGGCAAACAAAAGTGAAATCCTTCGGCCAGAAGAAATACACCTTCCACTTGCGGGCATATTCTTTGTCGGTGATGGTTTTGAAAGCTTTCTTGGGGTCTTTCTCAATACTGACGGTTGCGGTAACGGAAAAAGAAGGAAACTTCTCGCCAATTCCTAACATGTTGTTGTGTTCTCCTAGAGTAGTGTGATTTCAAACTTTGCTGGTTTTTAGTTTTGCTTTGCCGGAACACGCCGCGCAGACTCCCAGCACGTCCACGCAGACGCGTTTCACTTGGAACCCATGCGGCAGCGCCTGTCGGAAGCGCAGCGGTCCCAGACTCGTTGCGTCCAGATCGGTGATCGACTTGCAACTCACGCAAACCAGGTGATGATGCGGATGATGATTGGCTTCCACCCGCAAGGAGCCGTGGTGCAAACTCACCTCCTGCAACATGCCGCTATTCAAAAAGGTCCGGATGTTTTTGTAAACCGTCGCCAGGGAAATCGACGGCACTTTTTTCCTCACGCGCGCATAGATATCCTCCGGGTTGGGATGGCCCGGCAGGGACATCACTGCTTCGTAAATCACCTGGCGCTGATGAGTTGCCGCCAGATGATGCCGGTGGCAAAGCCCGCGAAAATCGTTCGGAACAAGCATCTCTGAAAGAATAATAGTTATTATCTAATAAAAGTTCCATTTGTGCAAGCGGAATGTTGCCAGCCTGCGCTTGACAGAAGCTTCCAGAAATGGCCTTCTATTGAATCCTGGTTTGGGTTGTTGCGCCGCTCCGTTTGTGAGCTGGAAGGAAAGGGCATTGAGAATCCGAGTTTTTTATCACGATCGGTGCTTCGACGGCGCCTGCTCGGCGGCTCTGTTTTCGCGCTTCTACGGTGAACGGATCCGCAATGACGTGGAGTTCGTGTTCTCCGGGCTGCTGCATCGCGCCGGCGCGCTGTTCAACGAGGACGATTTCGACGGCGACGAGAACGCGATTGTGGACTTCAAATATTCCGCCTCGCCGAAAATTACCTGGTGGTTCGATCATCACGAAAGCGCGTTTCTCTCGCCTAGCGACGCCGCCCATTTCGAACAGGACGAAAGCAACCGCAAATTCTATGATCCGGCTTTCAAGTCCTGTACCGCCCTCATCGCCATGATTGCCCAATCGCGCTTCGGATTTGATCCGGCGCCCGTGGCCGACCTGGTGCAGTGGACCGAGATCGTGGATGGAGCGCTGTACGCCGACGCCCGTACCGCGGTGGAGATGGAAGCGCCAGCCACCAAGCTGACGTTGGTCATCGAAGCGACTCAGGATCCCAACTTCATGCCCAGGCTGATACCGCTGCTGGTGGTCAAGCCTCTTGCGGAGATCCTCAAGGAACCGTTTGTGGCAACCCTTCTGCCGCCGTTGCTGGAGCGCCACGAGCGATCTATCTCGGTTTTGAAGCAGCACATTGAATCGAAGGATGGCACTTTGTTTTTCGACATTACCGGCCAAGACATGGAGGGCTACAACAAGTTTGTGCCCTACTACCTGCATCCCGAGTCGGTCTACAGCGTGGGGCTGAGCAGCAGCAACTTCCGGGTGAAAGTGTCGGTGGGGTCGAATCCCTGGGCGCCTTTGCCGCCACTCGTGAATCTCGCCAGAGTTTGCGAACGCTACGGCGGCGGGGGCCATGCGCGGGTGGGAGCCATCTCCTTCGGCGTTACTCAGCAGGAACAAGCTCGCAACGCGGCTGCCGAGATCGTCGAGGAACTGCGGGCTGCAGTTCGCCAGCAGCAAGGCTGAAGTCAACACCCTTGGTTCTCGTGCTAGGCTCAGAGGAGGGATCTGTTTCGTCCCTTTGAACTTGGCGTGGATGCTCATTCAACCCCCGGCTCGGTTATTTTGCGCGCTGAGCGTCTGGGGCGCGCCGTTGAGAACAAAATCCTGGTCGACGATGTTTCGTTTGAAGTTGTGACCGGCGAGGTGCTGGCTCTCGCCGGGCCCAGCGGAGCAGGGAAGTCCTCGTTGCTAAGGCTTCTCAACCGGCTCGATGAACCCACGACCGGCACAGTTTATTTTGAAGGCGTCGATTACCGCCAAATCCCGCCGCGCGAACTGCGCCGGAAACTCGGGATGGTCAGCCAGCGTCCCTTTCTGTTTCCGGGAACGGTGGATGAGAACCTGCGCTTCGGACCACGCCAGCGCGGAGAGTTGTTGCCCTCCGCTTCGGTCGAAGAGTTGCTGGCTCGAGTCGGGCTGCAAGGCTATGCTGCCCGGCCGGTAGCGAATCTCTCAGGTGGGGAAGCGCAACGCGTCTCCTTCGCTCGCACACTGGCGAATTCGCCGCTGGTTCTGCTGCTTGACGAACCCACCTCGTCGCTGGACGACGCTTCCAAACGCGAGGTCGAGTTTCTCATCCATAAAATCGTGCGCGAACAGAAGCTCACTTGCGTTGTGGTGACGCACGACACTGCACAAGCCGAGCGACTGGCGCAGCGGGCCGTGCTGCTGGCGGCAGGAAAAATCGTTCGCGTTGGCCCTGTTCGGGAGGTGCTTCATGCTTAGAGAGTTAATCAGTGGTCAACTTCAACTCGGATTGGCCCAGGCCGGGGCCGCTGCCATGGCTGCCCTGTTGGTAGTCTTACTGGCCCGCAAGCGCGGCATTCATCTGGAAGGCGAAGCGGTCATCGCCATGGTCCGTGGGATCGTGCAAATTGTCGCGGTCGGATCCATCCTGTTGCTTCTTCTGCGCGCTCCGCGCTGGACCGGCGTATTCCTGCTCGCTTCCATGATTGTGGCCGCTGGCGCGACTTCTGCCCGCCGCGCCAAAGGAATGCCGGATGCATTTCGCGTGTCCACGTGGTCGATCGCTTGCGGTGCCGGTTCGGTGATTGCCGTGATGGCGTGGCTCGGGGTCATCGATACGGGCATCACCTCGCTGGTGCCGGTCGGCAGTATGCTGATTGCGAACGCGATGAACACCAACGGGCTGGCCCTGAACCGGTTGCGCTCGGAAGTGCTGTCTCATACCGGCGAGATCGAAACCGCGCTGGCGTTGGGAGCGGAAGCCAAGACCAGTGTCGCACCCTATGTGCAGGGAGCTTTTGAGGCCAGCCTGATTCCCGCCATCGATTCGCTGCGTTCTCTGGGGATTGTCTGGATCCCCGGCCTCATGGCCGGCATGTTGCTCTCCGGTGCGCGCCCGGTTTATGCGGCCATTTACCAGTTTGTGGTTCTGGCCATGATTTTCGCGGCTTCGGGCTTGACTTCGCTGGTGAGTACAATGTTGATTCGCGCTCGTATCTTTACCTCAGCGCAACAATTGATCCTGCAACCGGGGAGATAATAGAAACGTGAGTTGTGCGGCACCCAGCAAATTGGCTCCCGAAGCGCAAGAGCACCCAGCTCAGTTGGGCGTGCTGCGGGGCATAGCGACCTTAGAGTTGGCAAAAGGGCTGGTGGTTCTCTTGGCCTCAATCGGCGTGGTGCTGCTGATACAGAAGGAAGACCCGTGGGACATCGCTGACGGCATGCTGCGTCTGCTGCATATCAGCCCCGATCATCACTTTGCCCAACTCGTCCTCGATTGGGCAGACAACCTGACGAGCGCCAGAGTCTATGCCGTGGCTGCCGTGGCCGCCGCGTACTCATTTCTGCGATTTCTGGAAGCCTATGGGCTTTGGTACGCTCGCGCCTGGGCGGAGTGGATTGCGCTGATCTCCGGCGCCATGTACCTTCCGTTTGAAGTTTATAAATTGGCAAACCGGCTCACTTGGATCCACGCACTGGTGCTGGCCATCAACTTGGCCATCGTTTTCTACATGGTTTGCTTGCTGAAAACGGGCAAGAGCCACTACCGCGTGCTTTGCGGCAAATGAAATCGGCGCCCTGCGGTTTTCCTAGGCGCAGAGTCAGGGGGTGATTTCGTACACCACGCCGGCGTTGTTGGGGCCACCCTCGCTGGTGGTGCCGTAGAGGTGGCCTTGGCTGTCGATGGCTAGGCCGGCGTAGGGGATTTCCCCGTCCTGGTACTTAAAGGCGTGCAACACACGATGCGTCCACTTGCCGCCCGCGCTCGGTGACAGCTCAAACACCGTGCCGAGTTGGTATTTCCCTCCGCCGCTGGTTGCGCCGTACAGGTTCCCGGATGTGTCGAACACCATCTGGCCGATGGGCCCCGCGCCGTTTCTCACGTAGTCGGGAAAGTCGTAGAGAATGGTGTATTTCCAGGTTCCATTCTTCTGGGGCGACAGCCTGTAGATGGTGCCGTCGTAGTACTGCCCCCCTTGCGTTGTGCTTCCGTACACGTTGCCGGCGCTGTCCAGAGTGACCCCCGCCTTCGGCAACTCGTCGTACACAAAGTTGTGCAGCACGTGCTCCTTCCACGTGCCGCCTGTGTGCACCAACTGGAAGACAAGCCCGCCATTGCGTTTACCGCCCTGCGGTGATATCCCGTAAAGATTGCCTGCCCCATCCCAGGCCAAGCGGCCCTCTGCGCCGTCGCCGTCCGGGCAGCCGTATTGGCGGCAGAAGCTGTACAGATCCTTCTCCTTCCAACCCGAGGGGCCGTGCAATAACTCAGAGACGGCACCTCTCTTGTACTTGCCAGCGCCGAAGCTACCGTAGAGGTTGCCCGCTGCGTCCAGTAACAAGTCGCCCCCGTACAGCCCCGTCCAGATCACGGTGAACTTCCAGCCATCCGACCCGGGAGTCATCTGGAAGACCAAGTCGCTGCTGCCGTACAGGTTGCCCGCTGCATCGAGTGCGGGGGTGCTCGAGGGGAGCGCCCCGTCGGTGCAGTGATGCGGACGGCAAAAGCTGTGCAGGATGGTCTCGTTCCACTTGCCGTTCGAGCCGGGGGACAACTCGAACACGGTACCCATACCGTAGGCTCCGCCAGACCAAGTCATGCCATAAAGGTTGCCATTTGCGTCGAGAGCGACACCCCCGAAAAGGCCGCCCCCGTCCTTGCCGTTCCCGAAGCCGTGGAGGATCTTGTATTTGGTTGCCGCCTGGGCCGTCCCCATCGAGAACAGAACCGCCAGACAGACCGCAAACAGCGAACAAGCTCCTTGCGACCGCATGGGCCACCTCCTTGACTGCGGGCCTGGGAGGGCCGACCAGGCTCCATTTTAACATCGCGAACCAAATTCGGGCGGTGCCAGCCTTGCTAGCTAGGCCCGGCCGACACCACCCTGGGATCCCTCAAATATCAGTGATCAATTGCATCGTTGTCCGGGTCGTCAAACGGCCCGTTGTAGTGGACGAAGTCGAAATTTTGCCAGGGCCCGGCCGGCGGGTTGATTGCAACGAACGGGCGCGGGGTCGGGTAGAGCGGGAAGAAGTCGAGCAGCGGCAGGGTCCGCTTCGGTGCCTGCCATTCCGGGGCGTAGTAGTCCGCGAACGGGAACGGCGGATCGATCTGCCCGATGGCGGCCTGCCCAAGGAAGTTCCATTCGATAAACGCCAGCACGCTGCCAAACTCGTGTTGGTAGGGAGCCGTGTTGTTCTGGCAGTTGCCCCGAGACGCGCAGGCGCCGGACACGTAGCCAGTGTAAGTCTTCTTGCCGGGGTCGTACGTCCCGGTGTAGGCGGAGACGACCAGGAACGGCACGCGGAAGCCGTATGGTGCAGCCAGAGCCCCAAGTGCCTTGCTGGCCCCTGATGACGGTATACGGCGCAGCGACTGGCCCTTGCTCAGGCAAGAATCTCCGTTCCCATCCTGCGAGTAGCGCACCACTCCTGATTGATCACTGCAGAAGGCCCGCGTTCCCGCATTTGCATCGCCTGGAACCGCGGTTACGCTATAAGTGGACGCTGGTGTTCCATTGCAATTGCTCAGTCTGAAAACATAGCCGCCCTTCCTGCCGTTCGAAAGTCTGGGCTCGAGCAACAAGTGCTTGAGATGTTCGCAGTCAATTCGAGGTTTATGACACCGGACGAGATTCGACCAAGTTTGGCGCATGCACCAGAAGGCAGCGGGCAAGGCGGGCATCGGAAAGCTTGGCACTCACAGCTTGCGCCGCACGTACCGGTCATGGCTGGATTCCGTTGGAACCCCTGTGGGCGTTCAGCAACGGCTCATGCGCCATACGGACATTCGTACAACCATTGAACTTCTAGGGTGACGCCGCAACGGAAGAAATGGCAAAAGCGCACGGCAAATAGTGCGTTTGGCGCTGCCGCAGTCGTAAACGGATTGCAGCACGGATTGCATGCTCCGTAACCTGCTGAAAAGATGGTGAGCGCGGAAGGAATCGAACCTTCAACCTACTGATTAAGAGTCAATCTTCGGGTGTGCTTCCGCCGATCATTTCGCATTCTGTATCAATAACTTACCAAGTTGGTGTTTCCAGGTGTGCCGTAAAGTGTGCCGTAGCACAATCCGGCTACGCCCGATTGTCTATTACTGCGTCCTGATCCAGCGCTGCACGCACAATCTCAAGCTCTGGATGTTGGTACTGCATAGCAGTCTTCACATCCCTATGGCCCATGGTTCTCATGACAGCGGCCAGATTCCCGGTTCTCTTCAGAATGCGGGTTCCATAATCGTGCCGCCCGCAATACAGAACGAGCCCTTCGGGCAGGTTAGCTTTCCTGCGTGCATCCCGGAACAAGTTTGCCATCGTTGTGAGGTGCCCAGACTTCGCACGCTTCGATGGGAAAACCCAGCCTTCGCGTTTTGTGCCACATCGCACTTTCAGAATGTCGAGAGCACGATTGCTCATTGGCACACGTCTCCGTCCTTCTTCTGCCCTTGAGTCGCCGTTGTGCAAATCGCTCTGCCCGTCGAGTTGCCTGCGGAGTTCGGCTAGCGATTTGACCCGCCGGGCGACGTAAAGCTGTGGAGAAGCGTAAACTTCCCCTTCTTACTCACCTTAGACACCGTCCCGGCGCCGGCCGAGCCGCCGTAATGGGTGGTGCCGTACAAGTTCCCCGCCATGTCCGGGAGTAGACCACCACAAGGTCCAGCCCCATCGGTCGGACTGTTGGTGGACTTATGGCAATTCAAAGTTGCACCCCCTGTGGGGGGCCGGGCGGGAGCGTTGCGAGCGCGATTTGCGAACCACGGGCCGGGGCGCATGTTAGGGCATTCCGACAGAGTTTAATCAGATTTTAATCTTCTGGAACGCCGACAGACTTGTTCTATGCTACACTAGCAGACGCTTCAGAGAGCCGCTCGTCTCCCCCTTAATCTCTGTAGTATCGTCCCGCGGAGGTCTACGCAAATGCTGGGAAGGAAATGCCCATCGAACAAACGTTGCGTGCTGTGGATTCTCGTCATCCTCCTTCTGGCCAGCCCCTTCGCGCTGGCGAAGAAGCATCCAGATCCATTGATCAATTTGCCGTTGGTCCCGGACACTGCGGTGCCCGGCCAGGGGGACTTCACACTCACGGTGAACGGAACCGGATTCGAGCCAAACAGCGTGGTGAAATGGAACGGCGAGTCGCGGGCGACCCAGTTTGTGTCGTCGAGCAGCCTGCAGGCGACGATCCGATCCAAGGATGTGAAAAAAGCAGGGACGGCTTGGGTCACGGTGGTGACTCCAGGAAGAAAGAAGCCATTGCTTTCCAACGTGGTGTACTTCACCATCCGGCAAGACTTCGGGACGGTGGCGATGACGCTGCGCAACAACCTCAGCGTGCTGGGCCCGTTGGCCGTGGGTGATTTCAACGGCGATGGCAAGTTGGATGTTGCAGTCGGGCAGGCAAACGGCCAAACCGGCACCATTCAAGTATTTCTGGGCAATGGTGATGGTACATTCCAAACGCCTGTGATCACCAACTTCAACTATGTGCCTACGGCGCTAGTAGCAGCTGACTTTACAAATGACGGGATGGATGATCTGGCCGTTTCCTATTGTGAGGACCAGGGCTATTGCTATTACCCTTACACCCAGGCCTTCGTGTCGACCGGGGGAGGGAATCTGCAGCCCACGGGGAACTTTCCGGGAGTCGTCGTGGCCACGGGCGACCTAAACGGTGACGGTAACATCGATGCACTGGCGTCGCAGAACTACGAGTGTAGTGTGTTCCTCGGCAACGGCGATGGAGCTTTTCAAGCCGGTCAGCAACAGATTGGCTACGGCGAGATAGGCGCGAATCTTGCGGTCGGTGACTTCAACGGCGATGGGTTCTTGGACTTTGCAAGTAGCGACGGCGCGTCGGTATATGTGTTCTTGGGCAACGGCGACGGGACGTTCCCGACTAGCGGAGTTGCTTACCAAGCTCAGTACGACGGTTACGGCATTGCCGTAGCTGACGTGAACGGAGATGGCAAGCTAGACATCGTAACAAACGGTGCTTCGGTTCTACTGGGTCACGGCGATGGGACTTTTGTTTCGGCTGGGGGTGTACAGTCTGGTGGGTTTTCGAGTATCGCTGTCGGCGATTTCAATGGGGATGGGATAGCAGACATAGCCATGACTGCTTTGAGCGGCAACTACCCATACCCCGAAAGCTTCGAAGTATTGCTAGGCAACGGAGATGGTACATTTCAAACTCCGATTTCCATCCCAACGGGAGGCTGTTGCGCCGTCCCCGTTACTGCGGGGTTTGGGTGGGGTGATTTCAACGGCGATGGGTTGCTCGATGTGTTTGTTGCGAACGGCAGTAGCACGTATGGCCAGCCATCTGTTCCGGTATTACTGCTGCAGACAGTAGCTTCCGCTTCCCCGAACAACCTCAATTTCGGATATCAAAACCTGAACGTCACTACTCCGGCACAGTCCGTAATCATCACAAACGTCAGCCATAGCAAACTCAAGATGCAGGCGGCTACTATTACCGGCCCCAATGCCGGCGACTTTGCCGATCGCACCAATTGCAACCACGCGTTACTCCCCGGCGCAAGCTGCAAAGTGCGGGTGACCTTTACGCCCACGCAGGCGGGATCGCGAGTTGCGACGTTGAACGTAAACTACAACGGTCCCGGAGGCCCGCAGGCCATTCCTCTCACAGGAACTGGCGAGGCCCTGAGCGTTTCCTTAACCCCATCCAGTCTCACATTTCCCACGCAACTGGTGGGAACCGTCGGCGGTACTCAGGATGCAACGCTGACGAATAATGGAAGCTACCAAGTCACTGTCAGCAAGATCTTGATTAGGCCCCACTTTCACCAGACCAACAATTGTCCGAGCACTCTCTACGTGAACCAGGCGTGCCAGATCTCGGTACGGTTCAAGCCAGCGCAAGAAGGCATTACGAATGGGACCTTGTCAGTGAAGATTGCCAATGGAGTCCCCACTCAGACTGTATCTCTTTCTGGAACCGGGACGGTAGTGAAATTGTCCGTCGAGGGCATCAACTTTGGAGACCAAGAGGTGGGAACATCGAGCGCGCCGGTTCCGGTGAAAATGACTAACAAAGGAACCACATCGCTTTCCATCAGCGGTATCACGATCGTGGGCACGAACGCGGGCGATTTCTCTCAAGTCAACAATTGCGGTAACAGCTTACCCGCGAAAGGGAGTTGCACCATCCAGGTGACGTTCAGCCCCACTGGAACCGGACAGCGTTCAGCCAGTTTGCAGATCAGCGATGACGGTGGAGGCAGCCCGCAGTCGGTAAGTTTGACAGGAACAGGCACCTAATGCCCGGGGTCAACTAAGCAGCCATGAGACCGGCGCACGGAGAATACTCATGAGGTTCATATCTCTTTTTCGCATTCCAATATGTGTTTTATTTCTCGGCTCGGCCGTGTTGGCGCAGTCGAACCCGGTTCCCCTGATCAATCAACTGGAGCCCGCGAGTAGGCGGCCTGGGACCAACGGTTTCGAGCTGATGGTCATGGGGGCGGGTTTTGCTCCGACGGCTGTCGTGAACTGGAACGGCTCGCCGCGGACGACAGAGGTGATTTCCAGCACCCGTATTAAGGCGAGCATCAGCGCGTCTGACGTCGCGCAGATCGGAACTGCGTCTGTGACGGTAGTAAACCCGCCTCCCGGAGGCGGCACCTCGGGTCCCGCATTTTTCCCCATTCGGCGGCCACTATCTTCTCTGGCGCTGGCACTCGACCCGAACCTGAGCGTGACGGGGTCGGTGGCAGTTGCAGATTTCAATAACGACGGAAAGCTCGACGTTGTCGTCGTGGAAAACCAGTACCAAGGCCAGAGTAACTCAATCAATTTGTACTATGGCAATGGGGATGGGACGTTTCAAGCGCCGATACAAAGTCCCACCAACGGTCCGGACTCTGGCGCAGTGGTGGGCGACTTTAACGGCGATGGAATTCTGGACATCGCAGTGTCGGAGTGGAGTGGGTGCTGCGGTGCAACTCGAATCTATCTGGGCACAAGCGACGGCCACTTCACAGAAGTACCTGACAACAATCCCACCTCCTCGGGAGCTGTCGGTGTCGCGGATTTCAACAATGATGGCAAGCTGGACTTGGAAATTGTCGAGTATGACTATTGGGGTTCTCCCACCCTGTACTTGGCACTAGGGAACGGCGATGGCACATTCTCCAACACGCTTTCGGTGGTGTCGCTCGGATACGGTTTGATCGAGGCCGCAGTCGCCGACTTCAACCATGACGGGAATCTCGACGTCGCTGTCGTGGGGGAAGATTCCATTGGTGGAGATGGAGTTCTTTACGTAGTGTTTGGGAATGGTGACGGGACCTTTCAGAGTCCTGTCGTCTACTCAGCCAACCCACGTACCCAGGGTGCAGTGATCGCAGCGGATGTGAACGGTGACGGAATCCTGGACCTGGTTACCGATGAGGTCTGCGTATACTTGGGAAACCGTGACGGAACATTCGAAACACCTCAATGCAATGGCTATGGGAATACGGGCAGCATCCTCGCTGCTGGGGACTTTAATGGCGACGGCAAGATAGACTTGGTCACCAGCGACTACCTGGGTGACATCCTCATCATGCTCGGCAATGGTGGTGGCACTTTTCAAAGTCCAATCACGCTCGCAGAACCCGCTTCGAACTTTGTGGCGATGGGCGACTTCAACGGGGATGGAATGCTGGACTTGATAGCATCAGGCTCGTCAGCGCCAGCACTTTTCCTGCAGACCACGGCCAGCGTTTCGCCCACCATGCTGGCTTTCGGAAACCAAGCGGTTGGTGTTCCTAGCTCACCGCAAAACGTGGTCTTGACCAATATCGGCAAGAGCCGACTGAAGATCAGCAGCATAGCGATGGGCGGGGCCGATCCGGGCGACTTCTCGCAAACCAACAATTGCGGCAAGGGGCTCGCTGCGGGGGCCAGTTGCCAGATTCAAGTGACCTTCACCCCCACTGCGTTGGGAGCACGATCGGCGAGCGTGGTCATCAACTCACCTGAACTGTCCGTGCCGCAAACCGTGCCGCTGAGCGGAACGGGGGTGACTATCACGATCTCGCTGACCCCATCGCAGATGCACTTCGGCACCCAACTCGTTAACACGACCAGCCCCCCGCAGATGGCGACTTTAACTGCTACCGGTACTTACCAGGTAACCATCCAGGGCATAGCCGCGGACCCGCCATTCGGCCAGACAAACAACTGTCCGACTACGCTGTATCCCAATAACAATTGTCTGATTCGGGTAACCTTCGATCCGTCACAGAAAGGCCTCGCCAAGGGAAAGCTAACTGTCACCGCCAGTGCGACGAATAGCCCGCAGAGTACTGTGCTCACTGGTGTCGGGACCGTGGTTGAACTTTCGCCGGTTGGCGTGAACTTCGGGGACCAGAAAGTAGGAACAAAGAGTGCCAAGGTGGATGTGAAGTTGACCAACACGGGCAATACCACACTCAATGTGTCCCAGATCGGAATCGCCGGTAAGGACCCAGGAGATTTTAGCGAAAGCAACAATTGCGGCACGAGTATTCCGCCCGGCGATTGGTGCCGAATCAAAGTGTGGTTCGCGCCGACCCAGAAGGGGCGCCGCAGTGCCAAAGTCAGCATTCAAGACGACGGCGGTGGCAGCCCGCAGGAGGTGCCCCTGGTAGGCAGGGGTACTTAGCCGAATGAAGAGGACGATGCATGGCGTGGTGGTTTTTCGAGGAGGTGTCATGAGGCACGCGTGGCGAAGCGCAACAATGCTAGTGCTGCTGGGTGCTTTGGCATATGCTCAGCATGTACCAGTCCCGTTTGTCAATCAACCGCTGGTTCCGGCGAGCGTCAGACCTGGGCACAAGGCATTTCTGCTGACCGTCAACGGAACTGGCTTCTCCAAGACAGCGTCGGTGCTGTGGAACGGCTCGCCTCGCGTGACTGAGGTCTTGTCGAGCAGCAGCTTGCAAGCAGAAATCAGCGCGGACGACGTGAAGAAAGCGGGAACAGCCTCGATCGCAGTGGTCAATCCAGGGCGCAGGGTTTCCCAGGTCATCTATTTCACGGTGCGTGAACCCTCGAAGTCCGTGCATATGACGCAGACGGCTCCCATCAACTCGGCTGGAACCGTCATAGTTGCAGACTTTAACAACGACGGCATTCCAGACGTTGCGGTGGGAATCAGCCAGAACGGCGGTCAATCGGGCGCGATTGAGGTCTATTTTGGAGACGGCAAAGGTAAGTTCCGAAAGCCGGTCCAGACGACGATTTCGGGTGTGCCCTATACGATGCTGGCCGCTGATTTCAACGGAGACGGAAAGACCGACTTAGCTGTGAACGTTAACCCTGGCGAGGGTTCGACCCTCATACTTCTTGGAAATGGAGATGGAACGTTCAACCAGGTGTCTTCGGAATATTCGGGCGCTGCTGTGGCTGCTGGCGATTTCAACGGCGATGGCTTCACGGATTTGATCGAAGAGTCCAGCTTTGGAGAGGTAACTGTGCTCTTGAGCAACGGGGACGGGACTTTTCAGTACGTTTATTTTAACGGCGAGGAGACTGGAATCCCGGCAGTGGGAGACTTTAATCAGGATGGAATCCTGGACTTGGCTTTCTCCTACGACACGGTCGATGTCTATCTCGGCAACGGCGACGGCACATTTCAGAGTGCGGGCACATATCGCGTGAGTCAGGGTGGCAATCTACAAGCCGCAGATGTCAATGGTGATGGCAAATTGGACCTCATAACCAGTGGGGTAACGGTATTGCTGGGCCACGGTGACGGCACATTTCAGATCGGGTCGTCATTTTATGTGGGTGGCTACTATGGATGGACTATCGCCGACTTCAATGGCGACGGAAAGTTAGATCTGATTATTCCAGTAATCAGTTACGGCGGCGAGGCCCAGACTCTTCAAGTTTTTCTCGGTGACGGAAAGGGTAACTTCGGAGAACCTATTGTCATAAATGCCGGTAACCAAGTGGGGGCAGATCCCGGTCTTGGCATTGCCGATTTTAACGGCGACGGGAAACTGGACGCCATCATTAGCACAAGCACGAGCAATCATGGCTTGTGGGAGCTCACGAACCCCATACTGCTCAAACAGAAGTAGTTCGAGATCAAAGGCGGTCAGATTTGCCCGTTGTGAAGGAAGACATAGATTATGACAGTTCTGGAATCACGCCGAGGCGGCATTTTGGGTTCCCCTTAATCGAACAAGGTTCGCAAGCGCTTCCCAATGCCGTGGGTGCGGTCGGCGTCGGCCTGAGTGGATGAGAGCGGCGTAGGGTTCGGAAACGCCGAGTTCCGACGACAGGGTGGAGATCGTAACCCCGACAAGCCCAGATCGAATTCTCCGGTACGTCGGTGCTTTGTATAGTCAAGCCATTGAGACGAGGATGGTGTCCTGACTTGCGTTGATTTTGACCAACGGGCTGTGGGCATCATCAGGCTGCTTCGGCAACTACGGTTGCGGCACCGTCTTTGAGATCACGCCGTAACTAGGGTTTGAGGCTTCAGGGCGGGCTCGTGAGCTGGCCCTGAGGCCGCCCCTCCAAACGGGCGCAGGATTTCTGCCTGAGTGGCTGCATTCCAAGGATTCGACACTGCGCCACTGAGTTGCGCGAGTGCCTGCCCGTGCCGTGGAGCGGCGTCGGCCTGCGCGGATATCAACGACATAGGTTGGGAAACGTGACCCTCGGGCTGTGGTTCGGACTGCTATCGCCTAGCTTCG
>Ga0326727_10004681_pt1 | contig 40556 bp, 42 predicted proteins | sample MB2enrmetagenome_FD_207643 | JGI IMG/M metagenome (GOLD analysis project Ga0326727, IMG submission 207643) | Lab enriched peat soil microbial communities from McLean, Ithaca, NY, United States - MB29MY | ecosystem: Environmental > Terrestrial > Soil > Wetlands > Peat | place: USA: New York...
CGCTTCGCGCCCAGCCTTACGACTGACCACGCATGACTCGGGGTCGGTGTGGCTCGCTAGGCCTTCACCGTACGGCTCTCTCATCCGCTCCTCCACGCCGGTTTATCCCGGCGCACTTACCCGTGCCAGTACCCCGCACCGCCTTAACTCCCTCTCACTCATCCTGGTTCGCCCCAATCTGCCTCCTTTCGGAGACTCTATTAGGGGACATTTCTAAAGTGGAGAAAAGGGGACATTATCATCGAGGTACAACAGCGGAAAACGCGGAAGCGGCGTAAAGTTCGACTGATCGGTGTCCCAACAAATGTCAGATGGCGCCAAAGAGGCTTTGCCGTTGACGCGCTGGCGACTCATTTGGGACAATATGTAGAGATTCCCGAACCAGGAGAGGGCCTGTGGCAGAGTATTACATTCCGGTGGGCGAAGTGGTGAAGCTGGAGCCGAAGTCGGAAGGCATTGACACCCCACGCAAGAAGAAACCCAAGGAGTTGGCAGTCATCACCGAGTGCTGCACCGGTTGCGCCGGCTCTCCGGCCTGTGTCCCTTACTGTCCCGTGGCCGATTGCATGTATTGGGTGGAGGACGAAGACCACCCACCATTCGGACGTATCGAAGTTGATCCTCAACTCTGTATTGGCTGCAAGAAGTGCATCAGCAAGGGCCCCGACGGCTGTTTTCTGGACGGCTGCCCGTGGGACGCCATCGAGATGATCCCCACCGAAGATGTCGAAGTCCGGCTGGGGACGAAGTTCACGTTTTAGCCCGGATTTCCGATTTGAACTCTATTTCTGAATCTTTGGATGCTTATGACACGACCGGCCACGCAGGGGATTTCACCATGCTTTATCGTCAGCAACGTCGATCAAACCATCGCCTTCTACTGCGATAAGCTGGGTTTTGAGACGAGATTCCGGGCGCCGGATCGGAATCCTTTTTTCGCCATCATCGGCCGAGACGGAGCACAACTCTTCGTCAAATCGGACAAGGACGTGTCGCCGCTGCCGAACTCCAAGCGTCATCCCTTCATGAGGTTGGACGCCTTTGTCTATGCACCAGACCCCGATGCACTTGCCGCCGAATTTGCCGATCATGGCGCAGCATTCAGCGTACCCCTTAAGGATACACACGACGGTCTGCGCGGCTTCGAGATTTGCGATCCTGACGGCTACGTCCTGTTCTTCGGGCGACCAACGGTCGAGGAATGAGATGTCCACTGTGGCAGTTCACCGTGCTACGCACCTTACTGGGATAGCCCCCCAGTTTCTTGTCGATAATCTTGACCGGGCAATTGCGTATTACTGTGACAGGCTTGGCTTCGAGCTCGATTTTAATTATCAATCGTTCTACGCGAGCGTCACGCGTGACGGATTCGCGATACATCTCAAGCATGCGCCGAAACTGGCCGCGGCGAGAGAACACCGGAAACAGAACGAACATCTGGACGCGTATATTTCCGTGTCGGGCATCCGAGGTTTGTTCAGCGAGTTGGAAATGCGCGGGGCTCGAGTGATCAAGCCGCTTGAAGAAAGACCGTGGGCATGCCTCGATTTTTACGTCGAGGATCCTGACGGCTACATTCTCTGCTTTAGTGAACAGAACACCTGACGCCAGCCCTTCATTACTTTGCCGCAGTCGTCTTTCGAAGGTCTTCATTCAAATCAAATTCTCTAATAGCCGGCGTTTCCATCGTTCTTTCCTCAGAGCCGAAGAGAGAAAATGCATTTATAGTTAGCTCTATTCAAAGATAGTCTGTTCGCTGCGCCGATTCCGGGGTGTACCCCTGAGGTTTTGCGGGAGCGGGACGCTCCCGCGACGGCGGGCGGGACGCCCGCGCCACGTCAAAGTCAGTGGGGCGTCGTGCTCGGTGTAGCTCTCTGCCTAATGGCATGCGCGGTAAGGACAGCTTGCTGGTGGACTCGCTCGGACAATCCTGGAACTCCAGCGGCGTAATGATCGACCTCGGGTAGGCTTGCAGCGTGCCCAACCAGTAGGAGAGCACGCAAGGCTTCAAACACCTGCGTTTCACCAGGGCTAATGGCGGCAATCGCGTCGCCTGCGCCGACCTGTGCCCGGTCCTTGGCTGCCAGCCGTGCAACGCTGCCTGCTATCGGTGAAATCAGATCCACCGGGTTCTCGTCGTTTGCGACGCTGAGGCGCGCCACGATTCCGCCGCTTTGCATTGAGTCCCCTTCTCTAGCCCGGAACTCGAGCCTGCCGGCCCGCGGGGCGTTGAGCGTGAAGGGCTGCAGCATGGCCTGCAACTGTTGCTCTCCGGCAGGATCGCCGAAACGCGCCAGGGCCAAGGCAGCGTTCGAACGCACCAGCGGCGCAGAGTCGTCGAGCAGCCCGCGCAGCGTTCGGTGGAATGCCTCACAACGGTTGTCCTGGCCCATCACCCAGGCCGCCATCGACCGAAACTGAGGTTCTTTACTGCCGGCTAGACTGATGACTTGCGGATACCAACGCGCCGTCGTCGCGTCGCCGCGCGCCATCCGGTCCGAAAGTTGCGTCAAGGCGTGCTGGGTTTTGTGCGGTACCGAGGTGTCCGATAGGTACTGGCCCATCTCCTGATCGCTCAAGGGCCTTCCAAACCAGGTCTGATACCAGAAAAGAAAGGTGACCAGAACCACCAGAATCGGGACGACGATAATGAACGTGTTTCGCGGGGTCCCGGGCTGGAAATTCGCTCTTCGCGCCCTTGAGGAATCAGAGGTCATAACTCAGAATAGAATAGCGCGGGGGCATGACGCACGTCCACGCTTGGGAGGGGAATGTGATGACCGACGTACCTGACCCGGACTCCGACTCAGTGGGGTTGTGCGCCCGCTGCAAGCACGTTCGCGTTATCCGTTCAGATCGAGGATCGATCTTCTATCTCTGCCGCCGGAGCGCCACGGACCCCGCTTACCCGCAATATCCACGCCTGCCGGTGCTCTTCTGCCGGGGGCACGAGACGCGAGAGTCAAACTCGGCGGGCAACAGTCAATGATCTGTCACGCTGAGCGCAGCGAAGGGCCTGGCCCGTTTCTCGGAGCCCCGTCAGGGGCGGCATAGCGTAGCCCAGGGTGAGAGCCCTGGGTTGGTTGCCCCTCACCCCGTCCGTCGGTTGACGGGCACCCCTCTCCCGCTGGGCGGGAGAGGGGACGGGGGGTGAGGGTGCGGCCTCGGGACCCACGGCTTGCGCCGTGGGCTACGTGCTGCCGCCCGTCGGCTGACGGGCTGATTTCTTTAACAAACTTCTACCTCGCCACACTAATCAGGCTTATTTCGTGCTATCGCATCCAGGCTGAGTGGGCCGGGCCCGGCCACGGACAGGTAGAGGAAGATGAAGCAGTAAAGCGCCGCCAACTCCCCGTGGTTAACTAAAGGGAAGAGCCCATGGGGAAAATGCGCCCTGAAGTAGGCCACGGCCATCTCGCCGCTCAGAATAAACGCCACGGGCGAAGTGAGAAGCCCCAGAACCAACAGCAGCCCGCCGACCAGTTCCAGGCCGCCCGCAATCCAGGGAAGCGAGCCAAAGGAAGCCGTTGCGCCTTTGCCGCCCATCCCCCCGAAGAGGCCGAGGATTTTTTGCACCCCATGCAGTGAGAAGGTAAATCCCGCCACGATGCGGAGCAAGGAACGAGCAAAGGGTTCGAAGGTGCGAATCGCCGGCATAGGTTTCTCCGCTTATGTGCTGGTTTCTGTCTAATTCTGCCGCTACTTGATGTGACACTGGGCGAGGCCGCGCTTTTCGAGGTATTGCTGGTGGTACTCCTCAGCACGCCAGAAGGTGGAAGCCGGGACAATCTCCGTTACGATGGGCCGTTTGAATGCTCCCGAGCGCTCCAGAGCTTCCTTGGACGCTCTGGCGACCGCCTCCTGCTCAGGAGTGTGATAGAAAATCACCGATCGGTATTGGGTTCCCACGTCGGGCCCTTGGCGGTTGAAGGTGGTCGGGTCGTGATTCTGCCAGAAGACGTTCAGGAGATCGTTGTAGGATGTCTTGGAGGGATCATAGACGACCTGAACCGCCTCGGCGTGCCCGGTCTTGTCCGTGCAAACGTCTTTGTAGGTTGGGTTTTCGAGGATTCCTCCCATGTAGCCCACGGCGGTTGAAACAACGCCCGGCGTCTGCCGAAACGCCGCCTCGACCCCCCAGAAACACCCTGCACCAAAACTCGCTGTCTCCATAACCCACGCTCCCATCGGGCCTTCAAATTTGAGATTTCAGAACCAGCCCGCCGTATACCGCAAAAAATATTCTCGCCTGCCTGTTTGAAAAATGCAAGGCACGCTGGCTATTCGACCGGAGCGCGGTATCGCCTATCTTTCCACGAAACACCGCGCCCAATCCTGCTGGTCCAGATCGAATAGACGGACACACAGGAATAGAACAACGTCGCCAGGGGCAGTGTAAGAACGTAGAGCGGCGGAATACGCGAGTGGAGGATGAAAGGCAGATAGACCAAAGAAGCAATGAAACAGGCTACGACGGCCACGAGGAGAAAAGGATCGTGCAACTCAGCCCGATCCAGCTTCCAATCGGCGAGAACCCGGGTGATCAGGGCCACCCAGGGGAACACCGCCAGCAGGTTGGCCAGGAACATCGCTCCCAGCGTCTTTGGGATGGAGTAGCCGGAGCCTTCAAACGCGGTGCGGCTCAGTCCCTCGAAGATCTCCGCGCCGCTGGTGTACATGCGAGTATGCAGGAGACCGCGACTGGCCGCCAGGTAGATGCGGCGTCCGTGGCGTTTGAAAAGCTCCGCCATCCGCAGGTCCTCGATGAGGACGTTCCTCAAACGCGCGTAGCCACCCAAGGCCACCAGGTCGTGGCGTTTCATCAGGATAAAAGCGCCGGCGGCGAGGGCTCGGGGAGAAGTTGGTTCATTAACTAAATGAACGGGAAAGAGGGAAGTGATAAGGAAGGAGAATCCTGGAAGCACGACTTTTTCCCAAAAGGAACCGAACTCCAGTTCCGGGATAATCGAGAGAAGCTGGACACCTCGTTCGTGGGCAAAGGACACCGCCACCCTCAGAACCGAAGGCTGAAGAACCATGTCGGCATCCGTTGCCAGAATCCACTCGCCGGAGGCAGCGCTCGACGCCAGATGCAAGGCATGCACTTTGCCGTGCCACTGGGGCGGCAATGTTTTGTTGTGAAGAACCTTGAGCCGACCACGAGCAGCCTGATTCGATGCCCACTCGTCCGCTATGGCTCCCGTGTGGTCCTGAGAGTCGTCATCCACCAGAACAACTTCAAAATCGGGATAGTCAAGCGCCAAGAGGGATTCGAGCGCGGCGGGAAGCGCCTCTTCCTCGTTGCGGGCGGCCACAATGATGGATACTCTCGGAAAGGACGCGAGGGGGGATGACGGTCGGTTCGCGCGCAATACTATGGTGCTCCGAAGACTGCGCACGATGCGAACCCCCAGGACACACCAGAGAAGAACCACGAGAGTGGGTAACCAAAGCATACGTAGTCAGTTGTCGGGTGTCAGGTTAGGAGCGAATCTGAATGGTGAATAGTGAATTATAAATTGTAAATTATCAACCGAGTTGCGATGTGAGGACTCGGTTCCCATCCCTGAACGTCAGCAATCAATAATTCATAATTTATAATTCACCATTCACTATTCTTTATTTCGCGGATCGCCAGTCCTCTACGCCTGACGCCTGAAATCTGCCTAGGCGCGGGGAGACTTGCTGTGACGCCGGGTGATGTAGCGCGCTGGGACGGCGACCCGTTTTTTCTTCGCCGGTTCCACCTCAACCGGAGCAGGTTCCTCGGCTGGCGTTGTGGGGTCAGCCTCAGGCGTGGCCGTGGTCTTCGTTAACACCTGCTCAAAGAGCACGGCGCGGGAGCCCGGTTTCTTTTTGGGGGGTGCCTCCGCGTTGCGGTACGGGTGCTCAGTATGGCAAGTCTGGCAAATGACTTTCACCACCTTGTTATCCACCAGGCTGGCCACGGCATGGTTCAATAGGAGACGGCAGCGAGGGCAGTAGTCGTCGATAACATCGCCAAGTCGGGGAATGGGTTCAATCATGAAAGATCCTTCTGCGGGTCCTCATCGTGAGGAATTAAGATTGCGAGCGCCCATTATAACGCGCTCTCGGCAAGAATCAAATGCATCATGGCTTGGCCGGGTAGAGGTGATAGAGCATAAGGTAGACGACCACACCCGTCACGGAAACACAAAGCCAAAGCGGCAGAGTCCAGCGGGCGATTCGCTTGTGCTGCGGGAAGCGCTTGCGCCAGGCGCGGTAAAGCGTGGTGAGGACTAGTGGCACGATCACCGCGGCGAGTACCGTATGCGAACCCAGCAGGACGAAATAAAAACCCCGAACCGCGCCCTGCCCGAGGAAGTGCGTGGTTCCATGAAAGTAGTGATAAGTCAGGTAACAAACCAGGAAAACCGTTGAGGTCGCAAAGGCGGAGAGCATGCAAGCCTTGTGCGCGCGGATGTTCCTCCTCCGGATGAAAAAGAACCCCAGTGTCAAAAAAACGGCACTGGCAGCATTCAAAGTGGCATCAACGCTGGGAAGGTAGGGGATCATGTGGGATTCGGCGAGCTCTTGTCAGGCCCGGCCTTCGAGGCGGAGCCCTTCCTGAAGTGATGTAACAATTGCTGAGCTTCTCCAGTGTAAAACGACCAGGCGAGGACGCCGCCGAACACTCCCGCCAGAGCCAGGCCGATCAGGGTAAACCACAGGCCATCAATATCGAAAACCCTTCCGCTGATCACCTCCCAAGCCGCAATGGCCAGTCCAACCAGGGTTGTCAGAAGGCAAATACCTGCTAATAGCAGTTCCTCGAACATGGATTATGGGTCCTCGCTTGAGCCGAAAGACGGCAGAAGTGGGCATTCTGAGCCACTCCGTCCCTTGGATGACACCTCATCGCATTTAAGTTGCCTGTTTTCAAAATCTTGCCATTGGCCTTGAAATTGCTCGCTTCCCTTTGTGCCAGACTCGGCAGAGCTGCGGCTCGCCCCTGGTGACCAGAGGAGGTAAAAAGGCCATGCGAGTCGACCTGAAAGAGATTATAGACCAATTGAAATTGGAACGGGACGTCTTGAAAAACGGCGGGTACGGCCGGTCTGTCCGTACTCCGCAAAAGCCCACAAAGCTTTTTCGTGATTCGGTTACTTGCCTAAACTTCGGCGAAACGGCCAAGCAGCATCCTTGTTACGAGTGCCTTCTCTGGGAATGGGTGCCGGCAGACTGCCAGGGTGAGGACCTCCCTTGCCACTTTATCCCCCTGAATGAACAAGGTGATAGCATTGCCTCGCTGGAAGACTCTGGGGATCGCGAAGAAGCTGAAAAGGCCCTCCTCGGCTGGTTGGATTCGGTCATTGGGCATTTGGAGGCGGAGCTCGCTCACGAATCGGGAGATCAGGCGATCGGGTCAGCCGGTGATCGGGAACTCGGTTGAACAAAGAACCGATCCGCGCGTGGTTCTTTATTCGCCCGATCTCCGGATCTCCCGATGCTTTACCGAGTCTTGTCCACCATCAGCAAGCCGAAAACCACGCGTGGTTCTTTATTCGCCCGATCTCCGGAACTCCCGATGCTTTACCGAGTCTTGTCCACCATCAGCAAGCCGAAAACCAAGGGCAAGTAAACGATTGAGGCCAGGACTAAGCGCCGCGCCAATGAGTTCGATCGCTGAAGGGCCAGGCGCATGCCAAAGTGGAAGAATCCAAGTCCAAGCACCAACGCACCCACCAGATAAACCTTCCCCGCCTGTCCCAGGACGACGGGCATCAAGCTTGCAGGAATCAGCGCGAGCGAATACCCCATAATCTGCCAAGCAGTTGTCCGGCCCTCAAGGTCGTTCCTGGGAAGTAATTGCAGGCTGGCCCGAGCGTAGTCTTCCCGGTACATCCAGGCGATGGCCAAAAGGTGGGGGAACTGCCATAGGAAGAGAATGGCGTAGAGCCCCCAGGCCTCAAGGCCCAGGCCGTTGCGCACTGCCGCCCAGCCGATGAGCGGCGGCATGGCGCCGGGAAAGGCGCCCACCAAAGTGCAAAGCGGCGTCCGTTTTTTCAGCGGCGTGTAGGCCAGCAAGTAGGTGCCCAGGGTCAATAGGGCGAGCGAGCTGGCCAGCGGGTTTGCGAATACCCACAATTCCCAGCCGCCCAATCCCGCTAACACGATTCCGAACCAGAGCGCCTCGGCTGAACCCAGTCTTCCCGCAGGCAGAGGGCGATTGGCCGTTCGGCGCATCTGCTTGTCCGACTGGCGTTCGATATACTGGTTCAGGGTCCCGGTGCCGCTGGCCACCAGTAGCGTGCCCATCAGGGTGTGGAATAAGCGGGAGAAATCCAGCCCGCCGCGCGAGGCAAGATAGAATCCGACCAGGGTGCTGACCAAAACCAGGAAGTTCACTTCCGGCTTGGTCAGCGTCCAATAATCCGCCAGGCGCGGAAGCCACTGACGCAGCGGGTTGTTTCTCGCGTTGTCTGATCGCTTATTCATGCGGCCGCCCCGTGCGGGGCCGAAACGGCTTTCGCTTCCTCAACTCGAGGCGCCAGAAAACGATGCGCCTGATAGGTCAAGTAAAGGCTGGCCAGTAACACCAGGGCGCCCACCGCCACGTGCGCGGTAGTCATGTTCACCACCGGCGGCAGGGGCTGAGGCGCATTCCGGTCAGCCATCTTCACGACATAAGAACCGATGCCGAGGGAAACCTGAAGCGCCAAGAGGGCGCCCAGCAACAGCGCAGGCCTCAGCAAAGCGGGCGTTTGCGAGAACTTGATCAGGATTCGAGTGACAAGGTAGGCCACGAACATGGTGACCACACCGGCCCCTACAATGTGCAGATCGAGGCCCTTCCCGGAGTGCCGGTACACAGCCCCTACCACCAACTGCACCAGGATGAGGCCCGTGGTCACCACGGTCAGGAGTCGAAGCGTGGGAACAGATGGGTCCGCGAGCTTGGGTTCGTCCCATCGCCAGCCGGCTTGCGTGAAAAAGGCCAGGCTCGCCGCGAGGCAGAAGAAGATCTGGCCGAGCGTGGCGTGGCTGGTCGAAATCGCCACCGGCAAGTAGAAGAGCACCGTGATGCCGCCCAACGCGGCCTGGGCCAGCACGGCCAGCACGGCTCCACCCGCCACCCACTTTACCCAACGCCTGGAATCCCTGAGCCAGATTGCCAGCGCGAGAATGATCGTTAGGATTCCCACCGTGCCGGCGATCATCCGGTGGCCGTGTTCAAACAGTACGCCACCCACCATGCGCGGCATGCGGAAACTGCCGAAAGAAGTCGGCCAATCCGGCACGGAAAGGCCGGCGTCGTTGCTGGTCACCAGGGCGCCCGCGATAATCAGAATAAAAGTGCAGAACGCTACCAACATGGCGTAGCGATGTAACCACGGACTGTGCGGTTGAGTTTTCATATTTGCACCTGGGGTCGTCCGTTGTCCGTTGCCCGTGGTCCGTTGACCTTGGGCAGCTTGTTGCCGCCGACTGGCAGCGGCGACCTTTCCTGAGGATCGGGGTTTTCAATATCATTCATGTGGGAAACCATGGCGCGTAATTCACAATCGTGCTCGGGGCTCCATTCAGCCGCTCCGAGAAACCGGTCCCGGGAACGATAGATAATCACGGAGATGCCTGAACACATTGCGAGTACTGGAAGAAGCAAGATGAGAATTCCACTTCTCAACGCATGCATTGCGCCGGCCTTCGCCGCTGCCGCGCTGGTGTAACACATCGCGCACCCCTGTGCGTAGATCAGCGACGAAGAACACAAGAGTACGGCTATGGCAATTAGCCAGACGATCGAACTAACAGCTTGCCGCGAATGCTTTGCTGACATTTCCATTCCGAACCCTTTGCCGAGGTGGCACAGCCGCCGCTGCCCTCGAAACATGAATGCTTCCATTTCCGGCGCAGGCAGGAGTGACCGTGCCGCTTGCTCATTCAACATCCACAAATCTCAAAACACTTACCAAAGCCCTAAATTTGAATTTACACCTAATGTGGCCTCATCGCCAAGAGCCTGAAGCTGTCCGGGAAAACCATGAACATCAGAAGAATGACCATGACCAAAGCGGGCATCAGCGTGGCCGCCATACTCGGCTTTTCGTAGCGCAAGTGCATGAAGTAGGCGATGATCAAGGAGGCCTTGATCACCGAAAGGCCCATGAGCAGGACGATCATAACGTTCACTTCGAAGGCCTTGTAACCCAAGAAGACTTCTACAGCCGTCAGCGCCAAGAGCCAGAACCACACCACCATGAAGATTTTGACGCCCGCGTCAGCGTGCTTGTGCTCCGATGCTTGATCCATGGCACCTCCGAAGTTCTCGCCCGTTGTCAGTTGTCCGTAGTCAGTTGCCTGTTGCAACGGACGACGGACTACGGGCAACAGACGTCCTTAGCCCATCTTCACAGACATGATGTAAACCAACGGAAAAATGAACATCCAGACCAGGTCAACGAAATGCCAGTAGAGTCCACTAACCTCCACATCCTCCGAGGTCAGTCTTCCTTTGGCGGTGAGCACGGCGACGACCGCCAGGTAGCACACGCCACAGAAGACATGCGTCATGTGCAGGCCGGTCAAGGTAAAGAAGGCCGCGCCAAACAACGGTGCGCCCCAGGGGTTTTTGAAAAGGCGGACACCCTCGCCAATCAAGCCGGCCCATTCCGTGGCGTGAATGACGACGAAGGCGAGCCCGGCCGCCATGGTGGCCGCAAGCCACTTTACGACGCTTGCTCGCCTTTCCAGTTTTGCCGCGCGTACAGCCATCACCATGGTGACGGAACTGGTCAGGAGGATAATTGTCATGACCGTGGCCTTGACAATTCCTGGGTAGAACTCAAAAGGCGTCGGCCATTGGGGGCTGGCGATGCGCACGTAGCTGTAAGCCATGATAAGCGCCGAAAAGGTGATAGCATCGGAGAGGATGAAGAGCCACATGCCCAGTTTTTTTGAGCCGGTGGCAAAAGGCGCGACACCGCCCCCCCACGCCGACTGCCTAACTTGGCTAAATTCCCCCCCTATCGCTTCATGGCTAGCCATTCTTAACCCCCATAATCAACTGCAGAGATCCTTCGCTTCGCTCAGGATGACAACCGTTTCGGTTTATTATCTCACTTCTCTGCATCTTTGCGTCTCTGCGGTGCCAAGTCCTACAGATATGTCATGAGCACGAAAAACACGTAAATCCAAAGCGCATCCATGAAGTGCCAGTAGATTGCCGTCACGTCCACGGGAGTGCGTCGTGCTTCACCCAGTGCAATGGGCCGGGCACGAACTACCACGTACGCGAGGGCCACGACGCCTCCCAGCAAGTGGAAGCCGTGCGCGGCCGTCAATACGTAGAAGAACGAGCTCCCCGGATTGCTGGCCAGGTAAATTCCCCGCGCCGCCAATTCGCGCCACGCGATGAGCTGACCCGCGAGGAAGCCCAGGCCCAGTACCAATGCCGCCGCGAGCCAGCGGGTAAAAGCCTTCGCCGTTCCGGCGCGCAGGGAGCGGCGGGAGAGTTCCAGGGCGGCACTGCTCATTAGCAGCACGCAGGTGTTCAGCCAAAGGATCCGAGGCACGCGGACCGGAACCCAGTCGAACGACATTCCCTTGCGAACCACCAAGGCGCTGGTGAAGGCCGCAAACAACATCACAATTCCGGTCAAGGCAAACCACATGCCCAGCCGATAGGTCCGCTCCGGTACTCGAAATTCCCCCCAACCTTCGCCCCCGCCGAAGCCGCCGGGTTGGAAGCCACCTCCGCCCCGGCGGCCATCGCCGATCCTGACGGCCTCTTCCGGCTTGGTTAGCGTTGTTGAACCCATAGATATCTCTGTCCGTTGTCAGTTGTCCGTGGTCCGTGGTTCATAATCCGTAGTCCGCTGCCACTTGCTAACGTCACAACGGACGACGGACCACGGACAACTGACGTCAGTGTCCCGCCACAACCCCCTCAGGTGAATTCTGCATGATGTAGTCTTTCGCGGCGCCCGGCACACTGAATTCATAAGCGCCGTTAAAGACTACGGGGTGCTTTCCCGCGAAGTTGTCAAAAGGCGGGGGCGAAGGAATCGTCCACTCGAGGGTCGTGGCTTCCCAGGGGTTCTCCGTCGCCTTCCCGCCCTTGAACATGCTCCAGAAAAGGTTGAACAGGAAGAAAAGCTGCGCGGCTCCGGTGATGAACGCCGCGATGGAAATGAACTTGTGCACGGGGATCAACGGCAGCAGGAAGTTGTCAATAAACTCCGAGTAGCGCCGCGGATTTCCTTCCAGACCCAGGTAATGCATGGGCATGAAAATCGCGTAGACACCCACAAAGGTAAACCAAAAGTGAATCTTCCCCAGCGTCGCGTTCATCATGCGGCCGAACATCTTGGGAAACCAGAAGTACGTTCCCGCGAAAATTCCGAAGATTGCAGCCACGCCCATAATCATGTGGAAATGAGCGAGAACGAAATAGGTGTCGTGGAAATAGAGGTCGATGGGCGGCTGACCCAGGAAGATGCCGCTGAGGCCTCCGGTGATGAAGAGGGACACGAATCCGATAGCGAACAGCATGGGGGGCGTGAAGCGAATTTTGCCGCCGATCATGGTGCCGATCCAGTTAAAGGTCTTGATAGCGGAGGGGACGCCAATGGCCATGGTGAGGATGGAGAAGGCAAACGCCGAATATGGACTCATGCCGCTCACAAACATGTGGTGTCCCCACACGCAGAATCCCAGAATGCCGATGGCCGACATGGCGTAAACCATGGCGCGGTAGCCAAAAACCGGCTTGCGAGAGAAGGTCGAGATGATGTGGGAAGTGACGCCCATGCCCGGAAGAATGGCGATGTAAACCTCAGGGTGTCCGAAGAACCAGAACAAGTGCTGCCAGAGCAGAGGCGAACCCCCAGTGTGAGGAACAATCTTGTCGCTGACGATCAGGCCGCCCGGGATGAAGAAACTGGTGCCGCCCACGCGGTCGAGCAGTAGCAGAACCCCAGCCGCCAGCAACACCGCAAAAGAAAGCAATCCCAGAATTGCGGTCAGAAACCATGCCCAGCAGGTGAGGGGAAGTTTCATCAAAGAAAGTCCGCGGGCGCGCAGGTCGAGGGTGGTCGCAATGAAGTTAATGGCGCCAAGCATGGACGCGACGCAGAAAAGTGCTATGGAAATGATCCACAGATTCTCACCCATGGCCATTCCCGGGCCCGCCCCTCCGCCGACCGCGCTCAAGGGCGGATAAGAAGTCCAGCCTCCGATCGGCGGGCCATCGTGGATAAAGAATGTGGCCATCAGGGTGATGAAAGCTGCGAAAGTCACCCAGAAGGACAACATGTTGAGCCGCGGAAACGCCATGTCCTCAGCGCCGATCTGGATGGGCAGAAAGTAGTTTCCAAAGCCGCTTTGCGGAGCCGTGGTCAGAACGAAGAAAACCATCATCGTGCCGTGCAGCGTCAGCAGCGAGAGATAATACTCCGGGGTGATAACACCGTTCGGCGCGCCGAGCGGAGAGAGCTTATCGAGCAACGGGACGCTGGCCTGCGGCCAGACAAGGTGCAGGCGCATTAAGATCGAAAGTGTAAGGCCGACGAAGACTGAGACAAGAGCCAGCAGGTAATACTGGATCCCAATCACTTTGTGATCGAGGCTGAAGAGATACCTGCGAATAAACCCAGAGGGCGCATGCGCGGGGTGGTGTTCAATCGCCTCAGCGTGTCCTTGTGACATCAATTGCCTCCCAACTGCCCGGGTTGGAAAATCGAAATTAGAAAATGGAAACTGGGAACCCGCGATTTACGAGTTCGTAAGACCTCACGCACTTCAGGGGATCATACCCGCAAAAGAGCGACTCCGCCGACGATGGGACCCCGCTTTCGCGGGGGCGACATGCTGCTACGTTCAGAGTTTCCATTTTCCAGTTTCCAGTTTCCATTTTCGCTATTCATTATCTTGCCACCTCGCTCATGAGCGCCATCAAGTTGTCTTCCGAATCCCGGAAAAACGTCATCCACAGATCGTGGTCCGGCATTCGGGCGATCACATGCGGCTCGTCTTCGAAACGCACGCCGCTCTGTTTCAACTCCGCATGGGCAGCCTGGATGTCCGGCACGGCGAAATAGAGGATGGAAGACGGATGATCGAACTCCGGCTTCTCCGGCCGGTCAATCATCAGCCGAACCCCTCCGCAGTCGAAGAACGCGAGCCCTGGCGGCGCCTCGAAAAGCAGCTTCAGTCCAAGCACGTCCTGGTAGAACGTCGTCGCCCGTCTGACATCATGCGCGCGGATTTGCACCTGCCCCAGCCGAGAAATGCCGACATTCACGCTTGCGATGCTCATACATCCTCCGGAGGAGTCAGAAGTCAGGAGTCAGAATCAAAAACCGCTCACCGCCAGGGTGAGTCATTCCCGCGGAAGCGGGAATCCATTGCCCGAGCAAACTGTGAACCAATCAACCGGCTGTCATCCTGAGCGAAGCGAAGGATCTCCGCAGTTCCCTATGTCTCAACGACTCACAAACAACCGCAGCGATCCTTCGCTTCGCTCAGGATGGCACAATGCGGCGAATTTCGATTTTCCAATTTCAATTTTCCAGTTTCCGTTTTCCGCTCTACTGCGCTTGCGCCATGCTCTGGAGCCACTTTTGGAAATCCTCGGGCTGCATCACGTTCAGGAAGGCCCGCATCTTGTAGTGGCCCAGGCCACACAACTCGGCACACGCAATCTCGTAAGTGCCAACCTTAGTGGCGGTGAAGTGAATGGGAATCTCCATCCCCGGAACCAAATCCTGTTTCAATCGAAGTTCACGAACGAAAAACGAGTGGGTAACGTCCTTGGATCGCAAGATGACCTCGACCGGTTGGTTGACCGGGATCGCGAGGGTGGCCGTAACGATATCGTCCTTAGAATCCGCGTCGTGATCGCGGTCGAGCCCTAGAAAATTGCCGGTGGCGTCGTCAACCTTCTCGACGTGCACGGGACCAAACTTGCCGTCGGGCCCGGGGTAGCGGAAGTACCACGCGAATTGCTGCCCCCAAACCTCGATTCGCATCGACCCCGGCTGGGGTCCCATGAAATGCACGAACGCCCAAATGTGATAACCCATCAGATTCAGCCCGATGAAAATGATAGCCGCAGCGAGCGTCCAGGTGAACTCCAGTTTGTTATTGCCGTGAGAGTAGCCGGCCTTCCGCCCGTCTCCGCGGTCCCGAAACCGCCAGACGGCGTAGGCCAGCGCCACTTGGGCGACAACGAAGATGATGCCCGTAATGACCAGCGTCAGCATGAACTGGTGGTCGATGGCGTGGCCGTAGTTGGCGGTAATGTCGGGTGGGAACCACCACGTCTTGGCCATGAAGAAGTAGCCGGAGACGAGCGTGATGAGGACAACCACCAGTGCAATCGCCAGCCCCATAGGTTATTGCTCCTATCAAAGTTGCCCCGCTCCACCAACGCTGCAAGGCGAAGAACTGATACGGGTCAAGTTTTGGCTGAAAAGCCCTGTACAATGAGTGAGGAACTTTCCTCTAACTTAGATGAAACGCTAGCACTTAAGGTTCGGAAAAAACGCAAGAACTCGCTTTGCTCGCTACCTCACGTTACGGTTAGATTGCCCAAGTTAAACAACCCCTCACCCGGCCCGCGACGGCTGATGAGAGCGCCGTCGCGGTCCACCCCATCCCCAAGGGAGAGGGCACCTCGTTCGAGGGGGCAGAGAGTTAACCTCCCGAGAGAGCTCGACTGTCGACTGTGAACTGTCGACTCTTAACCCTTAAAGCTGAAATCCACCGTCTTCGTCTCTTTGGCTCCCACGGTCACCTTCTGCTCTTGCGTTTGGCCGTCCACGCCGCCCATGGCCGTCCACGCCCCGATCGTGTAATCACCGGGCGGAAGGCCCTTTATGGTGAACGTCCCGTCGCTCCCGGTCACCGCGTAAAAGGGAGTTTTCAACACACCGATATAAGCGCGCATCCAAGGGTGCTGGTTGCACTTCACCGGGATCATCACTTCTTCGCGCGCGAATTTCTGCTGAATGGGAGCGGCCCCTGGCGGCTGAGACATATTCCATTCCCGATTATCCTTGGGCATGGGATGGATGTTGTGGGTGGTGGCGTCGCTAGAGACGATGTTGAGAGTCTGCCCCAGCATGATCCCAAGCACATGCGGCTTGTACATGCAACCATCCTGGTCCAGAGTCACCGGATCGGACGGCGGCGTGAAAACGTACTTCTCAGCCCCAGCCTTCACGTAGACGAAAACGTTGGGCAGGGTGTTGTTGGAGTTAACCTCGTCATCCTCGGCGAAGACGGCCCCGTTGTGCTTCTTAACACAAACCGGGTCCTGATCCATCATGATTCGGTGAGGTTTTGGCTTGGCACCGTCAAAAGAAACCTTACCGGTAACTTCGCCCACGGTGGATTGGTCAATGGGAGTTGGCTGAACCGCGGTCGTGCTTTCTGCGGGTTGCTCAGCGGTTTCCTCGGTCTTCTTGCTGCAAGCAGCCATGGCCAGGGTCAACGCGGTAACTAATGCGAGCGAATAAACGAATCGTTTTTCCATGATCTTAACCTTTCTGCGCCTACATGTGAGGCGCTGCAAATGGGCGAGCTATTGAGCTGGTAGCCCAGGTGCTCCTGTCTGTGCGGCTGATGCGTGCCGTGCGTACGGCACCGGCAAGCGTGCCTGTGCTACTTGCTTACGCGGCCTAGCCCGGTTCTCCGTGGTCTTGGGCTTGACGGAAGCCGGATTCAAATTGCTCCCGCTCATCTGGATGAGCCGTTGCTGCTCCTGAGGCGTCAACTCGAACAGGTAACGAACCAGTAGTTCCGACTGGTCGCCGTTGTAACCATTGAACGAGGGCGGCGTGGGCCCAGCAAAAACGTAATGGTCAGCCTGAAGCTTGAATAAGCCCGAAGGCATGGCCGTTCCGGGATCGATCAGTGCCGGGTCGAGAATCCAGTGCCGGGCCCAGTCAGGTTTCAGCCGGTCCGCAGCCAGCAGGAAATTCGGCGCCGTCGCGTACTGGTCGTGGGATGGCGATCCGATGGCGTGGCATTTCAAGCAAGGCGCGCCCGGACTGGTAAACAACGCCCGGGCCATGGCGATTTCCTGGTCGGTGAGCGGCTCCTCCTTGGCAGGGATATAGGGCATAGGCTGTTGCGAAAGCGCCTGAAAGAATTTCACCAGCTTGCGAATCTCGATCGGGGAGAAATAGAACGTGGGCATGCGCAGTTTCAAGTAACTGCGTACGCCGTCGCGGTCGGTGTCTTTTTCGTTCAAGGCTGGGTTGGAGAGGAACCGGGCCAACCATTCCGGGTTGACGCGCGCACCTTCTGTCAGCAAGCGAGGGGGCAACTGGCCCTTGCCGTCAGGCGTCTGGTATTGCGGCAAGTTCATCAGCACGCTGCCTTGGTCAAGCGTGAACTGGTGGCAGCCCATGCAGTTGTACTTCTGGACGAGCCACCAGCCATCCTGAATATCGCGGCGGTAATCTGCGGGACGGTAGAAATACCGCTCCGGATACTCGGAGGTGACGCTGCCCATCAGGAACGTGGTGAGAGCTGGAATTTCACCCGGCTTGTTCTCAAAATCGAAGTCCGGCATTTTCAGCTCTTCACCCTCGGCTTTGATCATTCCTTCGTCGAAGATCTCCGGCTTGGTCAGCTTGTGCTCGAAGAAGCCCTTATGGCTGTACCAATCCTTTTCCTTGGCCTGTTTGATGAAAAGTGCGAAGTCCATCTGCTCGAGCGGCTTGCTTCCCTCGGCGGTTAGTTCAGTTCCGATCCTTCCTTCGTTCTCGAGGCCTGCGATTTCGTGGCAACCCGCGCAGCCGTAGCGCCGGACGATCTCTTCTCCTTGGGCCTTCATCTTCGGGTCGTTGAGGTAAGGAGCGGGTGCATAGCCCGACGGATCTTTCTCTTTCAAAGTCATAAGGTAGCTGGCAATATTCCGTGCTTCGTCCCAGGACAGCCGGAGATTCGGCATGGGAGTCATCTGCTCAACCAGCAACTCATGACCGTCGTTGGGGCACTTCGAGTGCTGGGTGTCAAACACGAACGGCAAACCATGCTTCTTGTAGTCGTCTTCCGTCAGATCGCGTTTTTCATAAGGGCAATAAGGGTTGGTGCGCTCGCGGGGATTGTGCACCCAACGCGCGACGTAATCGTAATTGTCCTTTTCGCCCACCCGGCTGAGGTTGGCGGCAAACCATCCGCCTACGGCATTTGCCCCCTCACCCACCGAGTGGCATCCCATGCAGCCGCGTGTTTCGAAGCTCTCTTTACCTTTGACCGGATCCCCGGCGGGCTGCTTGGGGAGTTGTCCGCTGAGGCCGCTTTGCCAGATAAAGGCGGAGACGGCCGGCAGTTCGTCCTCATCCAGACGGAAGCGCGGCATTTTCGTGGTGGGCCGGAAAGCATGAGGGTTTTGGAGCCAGACAGGAACCCATTCCGGCCGGAGCTTCATGCGAACTTCTTTGAGATCGGGCCCGATCTTCTTCATGTCCTGCAACAAGTTCTTGACGCGCCGGTCATCCTGGTCGATCCCCAGGTTGATCTTGCTGATGGTGACTTGAAGCTCGTTGGCCTTCAAATAAAGGCGCTGCGCCGTTTCGTTGTCCGCAGCCTGGTCCCCAGCCTGGATACTCTTCTGCACGTCCAAGCGATCTTCCGCCCGTTGCTTCTCAGCCTGTTCAATCGCACGCTGGGCTGAGATCAGCTCTGTCGGCTCGGAATCATAGCCTTGATAAACATGGCAGCCCATACAGCCACGCCACTCGAAGAGTTGCTTGCCCTTGGATAGCGTGGGAGCATGGGCGAGCACCATGTCGCTCGCGTGGCATTGCTGGCACCCCGCCTCGACGTTTTCCACGGGATGGAGCGGCCAGAGCCAGTGCTCATCATGCCCGTGCGCCTTTTCCACCCGGGCGATGTCCATGCCATTGCCATTGTGGCAAGGCGTGCAGCCGAATTTGTCGGGGTCGTGAATGGTCAGCAAGTCCGGATCAGGATGGGAAGTGAAGGCGGCGGACATGGGATCTTTGGTTCCACCCATGTCCTTGCGGGTCATCACCACCGGCTCGCGAATGCCGACGTGGCAGCTCTCGCAGCGGTCCACAATCCCGGCGTCGGGGTTATTGATCTGCTTAATTTCCACCGCGAAGTCAGCGTTCTTTTTCTGCAGCCCCTGTATCGCCTCGACCGTGAGTCCGTCAATGTGGTCCTTCACATAGGAATCAACCTGGTTTTGCAGCTCCGAGACAGGGTGGAGCAGACTTGCCTTCTCGAGCAGAAGATCCCCTTTCTCCTCTTGCAGATCGGTGAAATTGCCTTCCAGTTGGTCGAAGGTCAGGCGCGCCGTCTCGTCACGGCCTCCGAGCTGGGAAGGAGGAAGGGTGACTTGGAAGGGGCCGCGCTCGTAAGCATCGAGGTCTTTCTGAAGCGATTGCTTGCTTCCCCGGCTGGAGGTGTGTTCGATGATATAGATCTGTGATCCGACGTAAGCACGCGCCGTAGTGAGCAGGTTGAGGACGGCGGCCGTACGGGCGTCCACCTGGGCCGCCTTCGCGTCCAGTTCCTTAATCTTGGGCGCTGTTTCCTTCTCGATCTCCCCAAGTTTCTGCTTGAGGGCCAGATAATCCGGAGAGTTCTCAATCGCCTTTTCTTTGGCGCGCTGAAGAGGAACCTGCTTCCTCAGGAAAGCCCCGTAACGCTGCACAAAAGCCCGCTGATAGACTTTCCAGGGCCGCAGGCCAAAGAACTCATCGTAAAGAGACCACCACAAGGTCAGGAGCAGGAGTACCGAGGAAATCAGCAGGTACACCGCCAGAGATTGGCTTACGACCGGGTCTTTGTCCGGTGAGTCAGGCAAGTTGTGCCTCCTGAAGCAGTTGGGGATGGCGCCTTAGACGTTGAACCATGGGGTGACCCAGATGTACTTGATCCGAAATAAATGACGAATCAAAATCTTGATCGGCAACAGCAGCATCATGATCAAGAAAACTTGCATGGTGGCGTACTGGAGGAAGCTCATGCGCTCATAAACCTTCCGGTTGAAAGCCGTCGCCGTGATGATCTTGTGCAGCCCATATCCCGCCACGGAGAAATAAAGCCCCATGGCGATTGCCCCCAACACAACCTTCCCCCACATGGCGGTAATGCCGAAAAGATCGGGAAGGTCCCGGTTCACCTCGAACACCACGCGGCTGGGGTCCCAGGTCTGTCCCGGCCAGAACCACATCCATCCCGGACCGCGAATAAACGTCCCGATGACAACCATCAGCAGCCATAAAAGCATGAACCCGAAGCAGAATGCGGCGATGGCGAATTTCCTCTGCTTGAGTGTGTAGTAGCCCGAACCCAGCGGATTGGCATCAATGTAGGGGATAATCATCAATCCGACGATAATAAGTGTAGGCATCACTACACCGGCAATCCAGGGGTCGAAGTAGACCAGCATCTCCTGAAGTCCCAGGAAGTACCAGGGCGCCTTGGCCGGATTCATGGTGAGGTTGGGGTTGGCCAGCTCCTCGAGCGGGGCATTGAGGGTCAACGACCAGACCATCAGAATCACGGTGAGAATGATCGCCGCCAGGAATTCGATGCGCATCAGATAAGGCCAGGTTTGCACTTCGCGCGTCCAACCGGATTTCCAGGGCTGCGTCTTGCGGTGATGAGTCTTGGCGAGTTGAGGGTCAGCCTCGAGTTGCGCAATCAGCCGGTCATTGGCGCTGGCCTGCCGGATCGCGTACCAGGTGTAGAAAGGAACCAGGAAGAGAATGGCGACAATAGGAACGTTGTCGGGAGCAGAGACGATTTCCCAGAGTTGATGCCAGTCCATGTTTCAAAGGGTGAAGTCTAAAGGATAAAGGGTAAAGGTTTTCATCCGTTACCCGTCACCCCTCTAGGTTTCAACCTCAATCCCCCCCTCGAACCCGTTTGGCTTTACCCTTCATCCTTTACCCTTTAACCTTGCTCTCTAAAATTTCCGCTCAGGCTTAATCTCGCTCTCGAGCACCACGGGTGCCGGGCCGGAGATTCCCCCGTCTTTTCTCACCCGCCAGAAATGCACGCCCATAAACGTTGCGGCAATGAGAGGAATAGCAAGACAGTGCCAGATATAAGCGCGCAGTAAGGCGTTGGCGTCTACGATCGAGCCGCCCAGCAAGGCGAAGCGCACGTCATTGTAAGCGGTCATTCCGAGCTGTGGCCCAAACGGCCCCTCGTTCCCAAGCAGCGGGGTGGCCCGCGCCATGTTTGTTCCCACCGTCACCGCCCAGAATCCCAACTGGTCGTCCGGAAGCAGATAGCCGGTGAAGGAGAGCAGCAGGGTCAACACCAGAAGGATCACCCCCACGCACCAGTTGAATTCTCGCGGCTTCTTATAAGACCCGGTGAGGAAGACCCTGAACATATGCAGCCAGACCGCAATAATCATCAAGTGCGCAGCCCAGCGGTGCATATTCCGGAGCAGCCTGCCGAACGGAACGTCGTTCATCAGATAGATGATGTCGCGATAAGCCTGACCCTTGCTGGGGTGGTAATAAAACATCAGCAGCACACCGGTGATGGTCAGCACCAGGAAGAGATAAAACGTCATGCCGCCCATACCCCAGGTGTAGTTGTAGCGCACGGCATCGCGGTTGATCTTGGCCGGATGAAGATGGAAGAAGACGTTGGTGAGGACGCTCAGGGCGCGGCTGCGTTCGCTTTCATCGTGCTTAACTCGGAAGATCGACTTGTAGAGCTGAGTCTTGGTGGGCTTCTTGAGGCTCTCGAGGTCCTCCTTGGCTTTCTCCCGGAGAACTTTGACGTCTACCTGGACATCTTCCAATAGCGCGGTCAGCCCTTTCTTCTCCGCCTTCCCGTTCTGCTCGTCAGCCATTACCGCTCCAAGTTGCTAGTGGTCAGTGCTTAGTGGACGCCAGCCACTCTCGGCGTTTCACCAGGTACCAGGCGCTAAATACTAGACTGTAATAAACGCGCCCGGATCCTCAAAGTTGTCTGGGCCGCCCTGGCTCTTGAACCACGAATACAGCCGCGCCGTGTCCACCACAATCTGCCCGTCGGCGCTCAGCTCAACGTGGGCGCGATCCATCGGCCGCGGCGCAGGCCCTTCGAAGTTAATCCCCTCGGGAGTGTATCCGCTCCCGTGGCAGGGGCATTTGAACTTGCCCTCCGCGGGTTTCCAATCCGGCGTGCACCCCAAGTGCGTGCACTTGGCAAAAATGCAGAAAAGACGCGGTGGCTCATTGACCACCCAGATCCGGTACGCCTGCTTGTACTTCTCGTTGACCCCGATGCTGAAGTCCGAAGGATAGCCAATGGCGTGGACGGTCTCCGGCTCGAATAAGGCGCGCGGGAAAAAGAACCGAAGGAACATGAGGAAATTGGCCGCGACGAATCCCCACACGCAACTCCAAATGATGCGCCGTCGCAACTTGTCTGGGCCGGCGGGCCCTGCTGGCGAAGCGCTTGCCGGTTTGGGAGGTGCGGCGGGCCTTGCAGCCGGCTTGGGGGGAACGGCGACAGCACTAGCCGCTGGAGCTTTCGCTGAAGTCGTGGAAGGGACATCGTCCGCATTCGCCATGCCCGAAACTCCTCCGGAAACGAAGTGGATTCGCTGAGTTTTTCTAGAAAAAAAGCCCAAAAATCCACTATAAGAGAAAGCGCAAAGAGGTGTCAACAGCGAGTGCAAGAGAATCGTGGAGGGCGGGGGCCATGACATTATGTCACTCCACTCCGGAATCGCGGCACTTCGATTCGTATGCTAGAGAATGCGCGACCGTCCTGGAGGGTGATGGGCCTGGTTTTGCGGGCACGGCATGACGGTGCGATGGCGACGATCGCCGCGGTCGCCCCCACGTGCCCACCAAGAACAACTACAGAGTTCCTTCGCTTCGCTCATCATGAAAGTTTGAGCGTGCGCTAGAGGGTGAACAGACGGCCGTTCCCCCTACCAGGTCAGGATCACCTTTCCGGCCTGGCCAGAGAGCATGGCGTCGAACGCGTCCTGATATTGGTTGAAGCTGAAACGGTGCGTGATGACGGGTTTAATATCGAGGCCGGATTGGAGCATCACCGTCATCTTGTACCATGTTTCATACATCTCGCGGCCGTAAATGCCTTTCAGCGTGAGCATATTGAAGATGACGGTATTCCAGTCGATCACGAACTCTTCGGAAGGAATGCCCAGGAGCGCGATGCGGCCGCCGTTCGACATGTTCGCCAGCATGTCTCGGAGGGCCGAGCCATTGCCCGACATTTCCAAGCCCACATCGAAGCCCTCCTTCATGCCCAGTTCCTTCTGCACATCTTTCAAGTCGGTTTCGCGCGGGTTCACGGCCGTCGTCACGCCCATTTTCCGCGCCAATTCCAACCGCCACGGGTTGACATCGGTCTGCACCACAAAGCGTGCGCCCGCGTGCCGCACCACTGCCGCCGCCATCAGCCCGATGGGCCCCGCGCCCGTGATCAGTACATCCTCGCCCAACACGGGAAAGGCGAGCGCGGTATGCACGGCATTGCCGAAAGGATCGAAAATGCAGGCGATCTCCGGATCGATATTGGCGTGATGCACCCAGACGTTGGTCATCGGCACGGAGATGTACTCTGCGTAACTCCCCGGCCGGTGCACGCCCAGCCCCTTACTGTGCGCGCACAGGTGGCGCCGTCCGGCCAGGCAGTTGCGGCAACGCCCGCATACGACGTGCCCCTCGGCGCCCACGAGCTGACCAGGAAAGAAGTCAGTGACGTTCGAACCTACTTTTGCCACCTCGCCCACGAACTCGTGGCCCACAACCATCGGCACAGGGATTGTTTTGCTGGCCCATGCGTCCCATTTGAGGATGTGCAGGTCGGTGCCGCAGATGGACGCGCGCTGCACGCGAATCAACACATCATTGATGCCGATCTCCGGCGTCGGCACTTCCTCCAACCACAGCCCCGGCTCCGGTCGGCTCTTCACCAGGGCCTTCATTGTCTTGGGAATGTTTTCACTCATTCGTTATCCTCCGAACTCTGTCGGTGGCGTCAATATGGCGAGTTTGCCTCGCGATGAGTTTACCTTGCGAAGCTGCCGGCGTAAAGCCACCCGTCCACGGGACCGATTGTAGGGGGACGGCTTGCCGTCCCCTCGTTGCTCCGCTGCGATCGCCGTGGGTAGGGCAAGCCCTACCCCTACACCCTCTCCGCTAAGGCCGCTGCGTAAGCTGCCAGTAGCGACCGCTCCTCGATTTGCCAGTTGAGACTTTCCTCGATGCGTTTTCGCCCGCACGCGCCCAACTCTTTCCGCAAGCTTTCCGAGTCCAGTATCCTCAGCATGGCCCGGGCGAAATCCTCTGCGTCTCCCGGGCGCGCGTACAGTGCTCCGCCATCCGCCGACCGCCGGCCTTCCGTGAGGTCGTAGAGCACAACCGGAAGGCCAAAGGTCATGTACTCGAGAATCTTGTTCATGGTGGACTTGTCGTTCATCGGCGTGGGTGGGTCCGGCGCCACCCCCAGATCCGCGGTTGAGAAATAGGCCGCCACCTCATCATCGGAGAGGTGCCCCGGAAACCTGACCAGTCGCTCCAGACCCTTCTGCGCAGCCAGGGCTTTAAGCCGCACACTCTCGGTCCCCGTCCCGATCAGAACAAATAGGATGTCTTGGCGATTCGAGCCGTGGACCACCGAGTCAATGGACTCCAGCAGCAGATCAAGCCCGTCCTGCGGCCCCATGACACCCAGGTAAACCACCAGAAAAGACCGGCCCTCCTTGAGTTCGGGCTGCGCAGGCCGCTTTTGCATCCTCGTGAGGTCGGGGCAACTTCGCACCACGAAGGTGCGTTCTCGACGCATCTTTCCCCGCGCCAGCGCCACTTCGCGGTAGGACTCGTTGGTGGCGATCGAGACGTCGGCACTCCAGAAGGTCAGGCGTTCAGCCCAGCAAACCAGCTTATATCCAAAGTCTCTACGACCGAATTTGGCTTCGTACAGCTCGGGATTGAGATCGTGATGGTCGAAGATGAAACGCACGCCCAAAAGCTTAAAGAAAATTCCCACTAAGAAAATTGTGTCGGGCGGGTTGCAGGCCTGGAGGACGCGGAAGCGCGTGCACGCGTAAACCCGGAGCGACAAAACGAACTGCGCGGCGAGCGCCAAGGCGTACTCGACGAAATAGCCGAGCGGCCGTGAGGCCTCCCAGACGCGATATCGGTAGATCTCGATGTCCTCGAGGGTTTCACAGCCTCGTTCGAAGCCTCGGGCTTTCGGGCAGATCACCGAGACGCGGTAACCGGCGTCCCGCAACGCACGAGCCTCCTGCCACACCCGCCGATCCATGGGAACTGGCAAGTTCTCGATTATGATGCAAACGCTGGTCCTCTGTTTCTGCATGCCGGCACCACGAAGCAAACTGCGAACCGATCAGGCTTTCTCAAACCCGTTTCCGCAAACTGGGTAGAGCAGGTGAAACAGCGTCATCGCCAGGTAGCGAGGGTAGGAACGATGATCGGACAGGAAACCGTAGTCGCGGTACGAATAGTCGAAGCCACCATCGGATCGCTGGTGCGCAAGCAGCCGATTATAGCAGGCGTCGATCAATTCGGGCGCAAGGCCCAGGCGCAACCGCCGAGCCTCGTGAAGAGCCGCCGCCATCGCGCCCGTGTAGTAATCAACTTCGGGACCGCCGCCGCCCGCGTGACGACAATTCTTTGCGCATGCGCCTGTGGGCTGCACTCCAGTCGCAAGGAACCCCGCCAGTTTTGGGATTAACCGTTCTGCCCAACTTCCGGGCTTTAAAGCGTTCGACCAGGCCAGATGCAGAAACTGAAAGGCATTGTACTGATAGCAAAGGTAGTGCGGCCGCGACGCCTCATACTGATTCCCGATGATGTAGGGCAGTTCGCCATTGGGAAGCTGTGCGGCGGCTGCGAAATCCAGCAGCGCGCCCACGTGCTCGAGGTAGCGCTCCTCCCTTGTTGCCTCCCACAAGCGGAGAAAATACCAGGCGGCAATCACGGAATTGTTCGTCACCTTGCCGCGTGGTTGATCGAAATAATTAATCACCTTGCCGACCGTGTGATCTTGAAACCGGATGCGATTTACGATGAATTCGTAAGCGCGCAATGCGCCGTCGAGGAATTCCCTCCCCGACTCACGGCGGTAAGTCGCGAGCAGGGCCGTGCCGCCCCAAATTCCTTCCAACGTAGCAATCAAGTGCCGGCGTTCCGGCAGCGGATACTTCCAATAGCCATCGTCGGTCTCAAGGGTCAGCGTGGCCTCGGAGCTTCGGATGGCAATGTCGCGATAGCGCGCATCCTTTGTTGCTTCGTAAAGCTGCCAGTTTGTGAGCACCCAGTATCCTTGCGTCTGCATAAAGACGTAATCGTCTTCCCAGGGAATGAAATCGAGCGCGCTTTTCAGAAACCGCCAGGCGCGAAGGTTAAAGCGAACCCCGGGGTCAGGTCCGTGCAGAATTCCGTCCCGGTAGTGGGTTCGATGGAGGTAGGAATGCAGGCGTTCAGCAGAATCGATAAGAACCGCGTTTGTGGGCATTCCAGTCAACTCGAACGAGGGGAGTATCATGAGCGCGCGACTCGAGAATAAACGTCCAAAATCCTTTTCGCCGTGGCCGGCATGGAGTAACGACCTAGCCGCTCGCGGCCATGGCTGCGCTCTCGTCGGCTGCAGACGGCAATGATCTTGGCTGCCAAGGCATCCAGTTGCCGCGGCACGATATGGTTTCCGTCTCCCTCGCTGATCAAGTCCACCGCGTCTCCCACGTCCACAGATACGACGGGAAGGTTGGTGGCCATAGCTTCTCTGACCGCGAGCGGTGAACCTTCAATCATAGAAGCCATCACCAACACGTCCGCAGCATTCATATAGAGCGGCATCTCGGAATGGGGTTTCCTGCGCACCTGAAGAATCTCGAGTTGGGGCATCTGTTCCCGCGCTTTGGCAACGGCGGCTTCAATGAGGTCAAAACGCTTCCGCTGCTCTTGCGGATTGTAGGGAAACAAAACGTACTTTTTCCTCGGGTCCAGGCAGGCGGTTCGGCAGGCCTCATCGCGGTCCATAGGACGGAAGAGTTCCAAATCGATTCCACAGGGAATGATCTCCGCCGATTCCAGTCTCAACGCCCGCCGCATCTGCCGATTCTGTACGATCACGGCGGAGGCGAGCGGCGCCAACAAAAAACTCGAAGCCTGAAAGAATCGGCCGGTAGGGGTGATATGGCCGTCCGCAGCAGGCCGGCCAAGAACATCGTCACCGTGAAACGTGATCACCAACGGCACCCCAAGCTGGAACCGGGCTACCCACCCGGATAAGCCGAAATGAGCGTGGACCAAGTCGTAATGCTTGGCTCGTACCCGGCGCCACAACTCACCCATTCCCATCAGGTAATTCCAGCGCGATTGACGGCCATTCACAAAAAGCACGTCGTAATCCACCCCCAAGGGGCGAAGGGACTCCAGCTGGTCCTGGACGAAGCTGCCGAAGCTAGGGTCTGCCTCGTTCGGCCACATGTTCGTCACAACCAGAACGCGATATCGCTTAGCCATAGCAGATTCCGTGTGGCAGCCGATTATAACACTCCGTCCATTTCTTCTCCGTGTCCTCTGTGCCTCGAAAGACTCAACACAGAGGTCACTGAGCCCTCGGTGTTCTCCGTGTTGAGGCCTTGTGGTGAATCTCTGCTAGGCAGGTTTATTCCCGCGCATTGCCACTGGGCGAGGCAGGAGCGTGATGTTCTCGAACCCCGCTTTTTCGAACCAGGCCTGAACCTGTGGGTACGTATGCTTCCACTGGTAACGCGGAGCGTACCAATCGAAGGTGTCGAGCACACGCCGCTCGGAATCGGGATGCATGGCGATTTTAGCCAGGAGGCGCAAGGGGTAAAAGACCGGAACGCGATACAGATAGTAGAGCGGAACCGCGACGTGGCAAAGAGCATAGAGGCATCGGATGGGCACGCGGGTAGTGATGCAGCGCTCGAAGCGGCTGGAAGTCTCCCTCGCCCAATCCAGCGCCGGGGCGAGGCGGGAAACCGGCTTTAGCCATCTGGCTGGAATCTGATCGTGACTATCCTGAGCCAGCACCTCGTTCACCTGATCCGGAAAGTATTGGAAAGCTTCGGTCAGGCGGCGTCGAGGATAGACCCAGATGGCCACCACGCCGCTTGGCTTCACCGTCGCAGCCATGCGCCTAAAACCTTCGCGGCTGTCGGACGTGTTCGTCAGCGCACCGATGCTGTACGCGAAATCGAACGTACCAGGGCGAAACGGCGGGAACAGGGCGCTAGCCTGAATGAAGTGGCAGTTCGGCTGGCAGCGCAGGAGTTCTCTGGCGACATCGACCGCCTGACTGGGGTCGAGTCCCACAGTTTCGGCCCCAGACCGCGCGACGACATCCACGAAACGACCGCTCCCGCATCCTACGTCGAGGACGAGCTTTCCGGCAAGCTCTTCCGGCCGTGTTCCAGTCGAAACTGCGAACGTGGACTCACTGAGCTTTCTCGACTCGGTGTCGAATGGTGCGGGCCGCCGGCGCTTCGACTCGAACCTGGACCTCGCCGCCTGCGCTTCGCTGGGCACGAAGCGCGGAATGCCGTCCCGAATGGGAAAATCGCAGCGGCATTTCGGGCAACCGAGGAGGCCTGTAAGAATCTCCGCATTGTCTCGGTGCTGGATGTCGACCCGCAGCGGACCTGCGCATTCCGGACAGGCCAGCAACTCAGCCAATCGGGGTTTCACAGGAGATGCACCTCAGCGGGCAATAACCGACTACCGGCGAGATTTCCGCAGTGTTCGCGTAGCGCCGACCTTTAGGTCGGCAGCGACCGTGCTGACCTGAAGGTCAGCGCTACGAACGGTCAACGCTACATGCCGAACTCTTTAGACGTGATAGAGTGGCTTTCGGCTCACACAGCAGATAAATGGAGAAGTCCATCGGTTTTGCGGGAGCCGAACGATGTGGTCATCAACGAACCACACGGCCCTCGAGATCGCCGTATGGGAGTAGATTGTGAACCAGTGAAGAAGATTCCTGGGCCACCGTTCCACGTTAATGACCTCCAAACAAATGGGCATGAAATAATCGCAGCTTTCAATCTCTAACCCGGCCTCCCGGTGGGCGGAAGCCAACTCCTCGCGGCTCATAGGTACATGCGCATCGTACATACCTCGATCGAGCAGCTTCTGGTATCTTCCCAAAACGCCCGTGAAATTCGGGATATCGTCAAACATTCTCCCGCCGGGTTTCAACAGCTTCGCCATGGCCCGCAGAGCTTCCGCGGTTTTCTCAAAGTGCTCTATAACTCCGAACGAAATCACCACATCGAATCGCCCGATGAGCTCCGGGGGAATTTCGAAGAAATCCGCGCAATAGATTTTCCCTTTGACTCCTTCTCTCTCCAGGATCGTGCGAGCCCTTCCGCAGCCCGTTTCCGAGCGATCGATCCCAGCCACCTTGAACCCATAGTTCTTGGCAAAGTAAGGCAAATAAACCGACTGGGCGCACCCGACCTCTACCAGTTCCATTGATGCGGTGTCGTAGCCTTTGAAGAGTTGCTGGAAGGCCTGATGAAATCTCCTAACCTCATAATTCTTCAAGCCAGGGCGGTGGGGGTCAAGAGCAGGGGGCAGGGGCAGGCGAGTCCGTTTCCACCATTCCTCCCAAAACTCTTCACCTGCTATGTCGCCGCCGGGTAGCTTGCTTTTCTGGGTTTCTATCAACTCCCTGTCCTCTCAGGACATGGTATCACGTTAAATTCAGAATCTGTCATCCTGAGCGCAGCGAAGGATCCCTGCAGTTGTTCGCAGATCATTGAACGCTCGGAAACTGCAGAGATCCTTCGCTGCGCTCAGGATGACAGTTGATTCGTATTCTCCACACTTTCTGAGCCCTGCGAAATGGATTCCCGCCTTCGCGGGAATGACACCAACCCGACATAGGCCCCTGATAGCTGACGCCGGGAACCTAAGCCCTGCTTAGGTTCCGAGGACTTCCTCGTATTCTCGCAGCACGGTCTTCACGTCGAACCGGCTGAGAAAAGAGTCAAGACCCTGGTAGGGCTGCAATCCGCTCCGTGCAGACTTAAGGGCGGCGATGATCCCTCGCGCCAGCGCCTGCGGATCGGAGGGAGGGACAAACTGAGCCAAGGGGCAACCGGCAAGGATCTCTCGCACCGCGCCCGGGCAGTCTGTGGCCACGACCGGCGTCCCGACGGCCAAGGCTTCGATTGCGACCAGCCCGAAGCCCTCCCAACGCGAGGGAAGCACAAACAGATCCGCGTGCTTGAAGTAGGGATGAGGATTAGGCAGAAAACCGGCGAAATGAACCGTGCCCCGAAGCCCTAGCCGCTCCTGCTGGGCCAACAGGTCCGTTTTGCGCGCTCCCTCACCCAGAATCGTCAGGTCGGCATCCGAAACCGCAGCCCGCACTAACGGCATGGCGTCCAGGAGTAGATCGAATCCTTTCTCCTTTGCCAGCCGGCCTGCGGCGACGATATGGGGGCCGTTGCCGGAATAAGGACTACCGCCCTCCTCAGCCCGTCGTCTGATTAGATCGAAATCCACGGGGTTGTAGATGCGCGCGAGTTTGCGTCGAGGAATGCCGAAGTTCTCCGCCAAGTCGTCGACGACGTCGTCTCCTACGCAAATGATCTTATCTGCCCGCGGGTACAACCGCCGATACAGCCAATTCCAGAAGGACGGATGGTTGCGCCCTTGAGCGTTCAGAGCGCTGGGCGAGGTATCCTCCCGGATCAGCACCCGTATCGCCGGCGGGAAGAAAGACCTCAACAAAACCGTGGCCATATTCAGCTCGACCATAGCTGAATGGATGACCTGCGGCTTCAGCTTCCACGCCAAGCGAATTATGCCCGGAAGGGCGCGTCGTACCCGTCCGGCTCTAAGATCATGCAGCGGGATATCCGCCGGCAAGTCCTGGAAGAGTGGACCTACCGCGTCGATCAACGCCAAATGGGGCTCGAAGCGGGAGCGGCTCAGGTTCTGGAGGAGCGTCACAGTCACTCGCTCCGCTCCGCCGCCGCTGAGGGTCGGCAGGAGAAACAAAACTCTTTGGCGGGTTCGCTTCGTCACTTCCACGAGTTTCGCTCTTAGCTCCCCTCTTTGGTTGTGGAGGCCGCGGGGGGAGGTTCCAACATTTGCGGAGGCCCGCCCCGTCTCCACAACGACCTGCCGATTGAAGCATAAACCAACGAGCAGGAGACTAGGTAGACAAACGATGTGGAGAGAGCGATTCCTGCCACACCGAGGTACTTCATCAGGATGAGATTGAAAACCACATTGACGACCATGTTTACGCCGGCAATCGCCATCAACACCCAGTTCTTCTTCAAGGCGCTGATGAGCCGGACACCGAGTTGCGCAAGAAAATAGAAGGGGATCTGAAGCGAAAGGAGGGCTTGAACCCGGCTCACTACTCCTGTGTCCACGGCCGTGAAGGCCCCGCGCTGGAAGACGATCCTGATCAACGGATGAGAAAGAACTACCAGACCCGCGGTGATCGGAACAGTGAACAGGACAATGGCCCGCGAGTAGACTTTCAAAGTGTGCCGGCAGCCGCTCCAATCCTGGCTCGCAACCATCTGTGAGAAATAGGGAAGCGCCGCAGTACCCAAGGGTGTGGCGCCGATCACAATGAAGATGCTGACAATCTTTCGAGCATAATTCAAAGCGGCCACGCTGCCCGGCTCGAGCATGGCGGCCATTGACTGGTCCACCAATTCGGTGCTGCCCATCAACAGCGCCCCGGCCAGCATGGGCGCGTACTGGCCAACGACCCTGCGCAAGCTGGGCTCCAAGCCATACCAGCGAGGCTCCAGCCGCACGCCCCGCACTTTCAACATCCAGCCCAACACACTGGCTTGCAAGCAGACTCCCGCCACTGTCCCCACGGCCAACGTATAGATTCCCCAAACGTTGCCTAGCAACTCGAGAAAGGCAATTATGGAAAGTGGCGTCAGTACGGCTGATAGAGCGGGCAGGCCAAAGTGTTCCCCGGCATTCAAAACCGCAGTCCACGCCACGGCCAGCCCGCTCAAGGCGATGAATGGCAAGAGAGCGTAAAGAAGATGCCGGGTCAGCATTAACTTTGCCGGACCAAAACCTGAACCCAACAGCGGCAGGAAATAGGGTGCGAGAACACCGACCAATACCGACACTCCCACCAGAAGCGCCAGGCTGAGCACCATTACGCCGGAAAAGAGTCTTTGAGCCGCCTCTTTTCCTTCGCGCTCGCGCACCTCGATGAAGGTGGGGATCATGGCCGCGTTGAATGACCCCGCGATCAAGGTCACAAGGAAGGAAGGCAACAGGTACGCGATCAGAAATGCGTCCAGCGCGTCGCCGCGCCCGAACCAGCGTGCCACGGCCAGCTCTTTTGCCGTGGAGGCAAGGCCCGCCACCGCCGAGCATGCGGCAACGCTGGCGGCAGCGTTGAGAATCTTGCGGCCAGGCGTCAACGGCGGGATTGTTTGTGACCGTGATGAGGTAGGCTGCATGCGGTTAGGACGGGATCTTCCACTACTCGACCCTGGAGGCAGTCGCCAGGTCGGGGAATTCGGGTTCAAGCAGATTAAACAGACCTGAGGCCTTTATAGACTCCCATTAATAAACCGCCTGATGCCGTCCTTCAATATGGTTACGTTGAAATTGATGAGCAGCGCCAGCTTGCATCCAGAAAGCCTCAGATAAGAAAGAGTCTGTGCCTCATGAATGGGCGCCAAGGCATCGATGGGCTTGACCTCTACAACCACTGATCGTTCCACCAACAAATCCATCCGATAGCCACATTCAAGCTTGACCTCTTCATAAACGAGTGGTACGGGCTTCTGTTGTTCAACGACAAGTCCCTTCTTGCCCAATTCGTAGGACAGGCAGGCCACGTAAGCGGACTCCAGCAGCCCAGGGCCAAGGGTACGATGGACCTGGATCGCCGCGCCTATGATGGTTTCCGTGATCTTGTTAAGCCGGTCCCGCTCGCTCATCAAACAGAAGAGAGTTTAACACAGAGAACACAAAGAAGAACTCGCTGAGATCACAAAGCGATCTCCGCTCCTGGTGTTCGTCTCCGTGCTCTCTGCGCCGTCCCTAAAGAGGACTTGTGTGGAATGCTCGCTCTGCGACCTCTGTGTTAACTGTTCTTTGCGAACTTCCCGATTCCTACCCCCGTCGGAAGCGCTCGCAAGGCGGCCAGTGCCGCGAGGTAGGCGACACTTCCCACACCGCAGAGCTCGCAGAGATAAACGAAGTTCCGAAACCCGGAGGGAGGGGGCGCAACCCAGAGGCGCAAGGCCCACACCGCCAAGGCAGTCAGGACAGCCCCAAGAATATTCTTGAAAGCATACCGCACCTCTTCCCGGCCCAGGGCCTGACGTAGGTCGCCCAAATTCCTGTGAATAGACAGGGCGCAGACGAGAACCGACGCCACCAATAAGCCCAACGGTATACCCTTCGCCCCCAACCGCAGAACCCCCACGTAAAACAGATCGAATCCCAAGTTAAGACTGTAAAGCAGGATTGAAAGGCGCAGAAAGGCGCCGCCCTCCCCGCGCGCAAAAAGGTAGAAAGTCAGCACCCGAATGAAAGACAAGGGAAGCAGGCTGAGACAGTAGCAGAAGAAAACTCGCGACATCAGGCCGGTGGCGACTGGCGTGAAGTTGCCGCGCTCAAAAACCAGCCGGATGATATTGTGGGCGAGCAGGAGGCAGAAGACCACCGCGGGCGACGTAAGGAAAAGGCTGATTTCTAAAAGATCTTTGAAGGTTCTTCGTTCTTCCGCGTGGGCTTTGTTCATCGCAGCCCGCGCCAGCCGCGGCAGAGCGGCCGTGCCCACGCTGCCACCCAGTAATTCCACCATGGTGTAAAGAATCTTCGATCCATAGGTCACGGCGGTGAGGGTTCCGGCGGGCAGAAAGGAGGCAATCATCCTCTCCGCCAGCACCACAACCTGCCACGCTGACGCGCCTCCCACCTGGGCGGTGCCGGCGCCACGCAATCTGCGAAATGCTTCGCCGCTTCCCGTGAGCGTCAGGGAGTAACGGACAGGGAAGGAGGTCACAATTTTTGCGCCCAGCACCAGCACTTGAAAAAGATATCCCGCGATGTAGCCCAGCACGATGCTGAAGAGGCCATAGCGGCTGAACTCCCATAGGATGACCGCGATGACCACGATGTTGCGGATAAAGCCCGCCGCTGAGGAGAGGACGAAGCTATGACGGCTCAAGAGGAACGAGCGAAAGGTCTCTGCGATGCCCGCCGGTACGATGATCAGGAAGAGCCATCGGCTAAGCTGGGTGGCCAGCTCGATTTCCGACCGCGTGAAACCCGGGGCAATTCCGCGCATGAGCCAGTGCGCCCCCAGAGCGCCCACGGCTGCAAACAACCCCAGCCCGAGGAACACCAGGTTGACCACATAACTGACGCCCCGCCCAAGGCCCTCTCGCGAATCAGACGGATCCAGCGTCGAGAAGAAGGGCACCAGGGAGAACTGGCTGGTCGCGGAAAGCAAATTGGTGATGATGTAGGGGATTGTAAATGCGGCGTAAAAGCTGTCGGAGTTCCTTGAAAGTCCCAACTGGGCCGCAATGCTGGTTTCGACAAGGATGCCCGAGACGCCGCTGAGCAGGCTGAAAAAGCCCACGACCGCGGAACCCCTGAGCAAGTGGCGAGTGGCAAGCGCCGAGTGACGAGTCTCGATTCCCAAATCTAACCTCGCTCGAGAGCGCCAGCGCGAAGAAAAGCAGATCCTTCGCTTCGCTCAGGATGACATGCTCCTGGCTCAGGATGACATGTCATTCTGAGCGAAGCGAAGAATCTGCATTTGGTTGCGGCTTTGCCGCGCCGGGTTGAGGCTCGTGGCCCGCCAGATTCTCCGCCACGAAGGGCGTCGACATCAGGAACAGAAAAACCATCAGGACCGGTGTAGTGCCAAAATTGAACTCGAAAAAGCCCTCGGCCACGAATGCCAGCCATGCGGCAAAAGCAGCGTCCGCCACCCACCGCCCGCTGGAGAGACTATGACGAGTCCTCAGAATGTGCCAGCCAAGAGCCAGCATGAACCACAACCAAGCGATCAGGCAAGGCAGCCCTCGCTCCGCGGCCATTTGCAGAAAGTTATCGTGGAGATGATCGTGGTATCCGTACAGGGGCGTGGTGCCCGGCGGTAGATACTTCATATAGACCAATGGTATATTGTCAGGCCCGACTCCCACCCAGGGGTGTTCCCTCACCATCCTGAGCCCGGTCTGCCACATCTCGAGGCGGATCGCAAGCGCCGGGTCCTCCTTGGGGTGGAACGCGAGCCAAACGCGCTGTCGAATCAGGGAAGGCCCCGCCAGAAGGACGACGACCAGTAGAACCGGGACCGCCCAAAGCGTGTGCGGTTTCCACCTGGCGAGTACGTAAAGAGTCGCCACCATGCATCCCAGCCACACGCCGCGTGTGAAATTCAGGACTAAAGACGTGCCGACCACGGCAAGGATCAGCCAATAGAGCGCCCTCGTCCTCTTGTCAGCGCTGTCATTCCGAGCGGAGCGAGGAATCTCGCTCTGATCGTTGGCTGCCGTTTCACCGCGAAGCAGTGCGAGATTCCTCGCTCCGCTCGGAATGACATCGCCGGACAACAGCACAAACGCCAGCAAGGCCGAGAAAACCAGCATTTGCTGCCCGCCAAAGTTCATCCAGTGTCCCATGAATCCATGCGTGCGGGTCAGGGTCATGTAAAAGTAAACGCGATTATGGTAATAACGCAGAACTCGCTCATACTGAATAATGAACTGTGCTATTCCTACCAAGCCGGCCGCCGCTCCCACGAGGAATGTTCCTCGCAAGAGACCGCTGAGGTGCCTTCTGCTGACCACCAAATTCACACTCAGCAACAAGATCAGAAAAAGGACCAGTTTGCGCAAAGCGAATCCGCCGGCCTCCGGATACTCGGCCCACAGAACGGAATTGATGGTGGCGAGGCAATACAGGAGCAAGGGCAGCTTAATGGGCGGGAAGTTAACGACCAGTGGCGCGGGCGTCTCGCCCGCGGTGGCGGGAGCGTCTCGCTCCCGCGCTACGCGAAGCAAATGGGCGAAAAAGGTGATGGTGGCAGCGGCAAGAAAAGCCTGCGACGCAGCCACCGAAATCAGCAGCGTCAGGACGTGCAAGCTGAAAAAGAGCGACGCCCAGCGCGCTGCCGTGGCGCGAGGTAACTCCCTCCACCAGGATTCGACAAAACTTCGTAGACTCGTCATGCCAGCGATCAGCTACCAGCTAGCGCTTCAACGCGAGAAGAAACTGGAAAACTTGTCATCCTGAGCGAAGCGAAGGATCTCAGCAGTTGCTCACCGGTCGCCGAGGTCAGAACCAACTGCAGAGATCCTTCGCTTCGCTCAGGATGACAATCGGTCGGTTCGACCGTGCAGAGGCCGGGACCTCGCGATAAGGCCTCGGGAGGCAGCAGGCAGAATCCTGCGACCACGATAGCAACCGCGAGTAACCGCGGCACCCCGCGGCAAAACGGCGCCATCACTACCTCTGTCGCAGGGGAACGCCCTGTGCGTCGGGGACCTTATTCATCGCAATCAGGATGACGTCAACCAGCCACCAGACACCACAGCCGCCCAGGGTCACGAGTTTGAGGATTCCCAGACCAATGTAGCCCAGATAAAAACGGTCCACGCCCAGCGTCCCGAGCAGGGCAGAGAGTATAAGCGCGACCGTCCAGTCCTTCCCGCTCCCTGCCCCCAGCCGCACGCCGCACTTTACGCAAATCTCCGCGCCCGGCACGGTCTCTTGCCCACAGGATTGGCAATAGCGGCCCCCTTGGAGCGGTCGCTGGCCGCAGTTAACGCAAAACTCCGCGTTGTCCGCCAACTGCCTTGCACAGTTTCGACAATACATAGAGAGGCCTCACATGAGGGATACACCTTCGTAAGCGCGCCCATTATAGCTGGAAACTGGAAAATAGAAATTGGAAATTGGAAAATGGAAATTAGAAACTGGAAAATAGAAAGTGGAAACAAAGGTCCGTCCTTTCGGCCGTGGTACCGCCGGGAACGAAAGGAAAGCGCAAAATCAGAATCGGAAACTGGAAAATCTGGAACCGGCAAATGCGCACCAGAACTTCGTCGGTTCCAGTTTCTATTTTCCAATTTCCAGTTTCCGTTCTTCCCTAGTTGGGGGTTCCGGCCGCCACCGGGGTCAAAGCCACCTCGCGAGTCGGCCTGCCCATCTCGATGGGCACCGCTTCTTTCTCTAACCCCAAGTCAATCGCCTCATGAATCGACTTGACGTAATGGAGCACCAAGCCGTCCAACAGTTCATCGTTAAGGTCTTCGTGAACGTTCGGCTCATTGTCGGCGGGCAGGATAATCTCAATCACCCCGGCGCGCTTGGCGGCAAGGACTTTTTCCTTGATTCCTCCCACGGGCAGGACTTGTCCGCTCAAAGTGATCTCGCCCGTCATGGCCACGCGCGGTTTGGCGGGCCGGGAAGTCAAAGCTGAGACCAGCGCGGTCACCATCGTGATTCCGGCCGAAGGGCCGTCCTTGGGGATGGCCCCCGAAGGAACATGGAAGTGGATATCCTTCGACTGGAAGAAATCCGGGTCGATGTCGTATTCCACGGAGTGCGAACGCACCCAGGCAAGCGCGGCTTGCATGGATTCTTGCATGACCTGCCCGACATGGCCGGTCATCGTGAACCCCTTGCCGCCCTTCATGGCGTTGGCTTCAACATACAGCACATCGCCTCCTGTCGGAGTCCAAGCCAACCCCACCACCACTCCCGGTTGGCGCGTGCGTTCCACCACTTCGGTCTCCAGGCGGAAGCGCGGAATGCCAAGGAAATCGTGAAGATTGTCGGGAGTCACCAGGAGCTTATCCGGGTGGCCCTCGGCCACCTTCCGCGCCTGCTTTCGGCACAGGGTCGCAATCTCCCGCTCCAGGTTCCGCACCCCGGCCTCCCGCGTGTAGTGCCGGATGATATGCGCCAGGGCGGGCCGCGTGAATTCAATCTGGTCGGGAGATTTGATGCCGTGCTCCTCCGTCTGCTTAGTGATCAGGTGGCGAACCGCGATCTGGATCTTCTCTTCCTCGCTGTAACCCTGGAGCTCGAGAACCTCCATACGGTCGAGCAAGGGAGGAGGAACCGTATCCAGCACATTCGCGGTACAGATAAATAGCACCTTGGAGAGGTCGAATTGCACGTCGAGATAGTTGTCCCGGAAGTGAGAGTTCTGCTCGGGATCGAGAACCTCGAGCAAAGCCGAGGAGGGATCGCCGCGGAAGTCGCGGCCTATCTTATCCACCTCGTCCAGCATGAAGATCGGGTCGCGAGTCTCCGCACGGCGGATGCCCTGAATGATCTGCCCGGGCAGCGCCCCGATATAAGTCCGCCGGTGGCCGCGAATCTCCGCCTCATCATGAATGCCGCCCAGTGACATGCGGAAGAATTTCCGATCCAAGGCGCGCGCGATCGACTTGCCCAGGGAGGTCTTGCCGACTCCGGGAGGCCCCACAAAGCAGAGTATAGGCCCTTTGAGCTGGGGCTTGAGTTGCAGCACCGCCAGATAATCCAGGATGCGCTCTTTCACTTTTTCGAGGTCCCAGTGATCCTCGTCGAGCACTTGCTTCGCCTTCTGGATGTCAACCTTGATTTCGCTGACTTTCGTCCAAGGCAAGGCCACCAGCCATTCCAGATAGGTGCGCGTAACGTGATAATCGGCGGCCGCCGGAGACATTTTCGCCAGCCGGCCCAACTCCCGCATCCCTTCTTTCTTGGCCTCTTCTGTCATTCCCGCCGCTTCGATCTTTTTCCGCAATTCCTCGATTTCCTGCTGCTCGTCGGCGTCTCCCAACTCCTTCTGGATGGCCTTCATCTGTTCGCGCAGGTAATACTCGCGCTGACTTTGTGAAACCTGATCCTGAACGTCGGATTGAATCTTGGACCGCAGTTGCAGGACCTCGACCTCCCTCATCAACTGCCGGTTCAGCCGTTCCAGGCGGACCTTCAAGTCAAGACTTTCCAGCAGTTCCTGCTTCTCGGTGCTGGAAAGGGACGGCAAGTTGGCGGCGATGAAATCCGTCAGCCGTCCGGGATCATCGATGTTCATGACGACAGTCTGAAGGTCGTCCGAAAGGGTGGGCGAAAGCTGCACCACCTGCTGAAAGAGCGCCGTGACGCTCCGCACCAGAGCATCGAAATCAGCTTCTTTCTCCTTGGGCAGAATATCCGTTAGCGGCTTGGTGCGCCCGATCATGTAGGGCTCAACCTGGCCCACTTCCTCCACCGCAATCCGCTGCAGGCCTTCCACAAAGATAAAGAGGCTCTGACTGGGCAGCTTGATGATCTTATGGACAAAAGCCACGGTCCCGATCTGGAAGAGGTCCACGGGCTGGGGATTATCCACACGCGGATCACGCTGGGTTATCACCCCGATGAACTTCTCCTCCTCCTTAAGATCGCCGACCAGCTTCAGAGAACTGTCCCGTCCGATAGTGAGCGGTAAGATCGCATTCGGAAAGAGCACCGTATCGCGCACGGGCAGTATCGGAAGATTTTCAAACTCTATATTCGATTTGTGTTTTGAGGGCATCCCTATCAACCTCGTCTTTCAACATTCGCATCTTGCCCGTATCGGGGGAACCAGAACTTCAGGGCGTGTCATTCTATCACGCCACCAGCTCCACGGTCCGACTTGCAAGATACTCTTCCTTCTGAACTTGTCAATCCCAAATATCGCGCGGCAGTAATATAAACTAATGTCCCAGCAGTCCCCCGCGCCGACGGAACCGCCATCGGCGGCCGCAAGCCGCCGCGACCTCAAACTCTACATCGACCGATCACGCCTTCCATTCACTCACAGTTATTAGATGCTGACCCGATCCAACTCGGCCACAAGGTCACATCGGAGCACATGCAAACGGTTCTTCGTATAGCTGGTTACACACCGCCGACCTTCGGCACCCACCCTGAACCGATCTTCTCCAAACCAGCAACGCGTGTCATCCTGCGTGAAGCGAGGAATGACAGGGCTTGGTGATTTTTTCACACCTCCTTTTCGTCGAGATGTAGGCGCCATTCGCCCCATTCTCGACAAGAACATGACCGAGACATGCCGAACCGCGGAACGTCTGCGCCACCCGCGTTTCCACTCGTCACGACAACGCTTCTGTAGGGGGACGGCTCGCCGTCCCCCCCGCGTTTCCACTCGTCACGACAAGGGTAGGGCAAGCCCTACCCCTACGGCGAGCGGGTTCAAAAACCAACGAACGAACCGGGTATGTTGATGAAAACAAAGGCTAGTCCACTCGAGAACCCCAATGCCTCGATAAGGCAGCGGGGCCGCGGCCTTTGCTTTTTCGTTCTCTCCGCAAAAAATCTCGGTCAAGAAGCCCTCTCCCTGGGGAGCGGGTGAGCCGCGACGGCGGGCTCGCGAGGCGGGCGGGCCGGGCGATGGGCTAGTTATGTTGTCCACGGACATTCTGCTCCTGATTCCTCTCATGGCGGCCGGAATTTTGTCGCGCCTCTCCCTCCCGCCGCAATCGCGGCGCGGTTATCGGACGCTTTGGCTCTCGGCGAGGGAAGAACCCCTCACTCCGTCGACTGACGGACTGA